>Ga0214545_1009039_pt1 | contig 15443 bp, 8 predicted proteins | sample CNSS4metaG_FD_160064 | JGI IMG/M metagenome (GOLD analysis project Ga0214545, IMG submission 160064) | Root nodule microbial communities from cowpea collected in UCLA plant growth center, Los Angeles, California, USA - CNSS4 | ecosystem: Host-associated > Plants > Roots > Nodule | place: USA... | reverse complement strand
ATTCATGAGATCGTGTGAGTATGCATATTTGTCATCTTTGTTCTCCAATTTCTTTTTCCTAATCTGTCTTTCTTTTATTTCATACCTTTTTATGACTTGTTGTGGATAAACCTTATAATGATATAAAACCTTAATCTCTTTAATCCAGTTATTAATACATAAAATAAATTTTTATTTTTTTTTTTATAAAATATATATATATATATATATATAAAAAAAAAAAAAAAAAAATATATATATATATATATATATATATATATATATATATATATAATTAAGAGTTTGGGGGAGCCATGGCTCCCTTTTGTCCCAACCAAGGTCCGTCATTGGGTATGAGATAGGCGTAATTCCATGAGTCTCATGGGGAGATCTCATGGTGGTGTGTAGTTTATATAATTAAGATAAGGATTCAAGTAAGGATCGCATCCCGAAACTCTAAAGGATCAGTGAGTCTCATGTAGAGCAAACTGACCCAAGTGGTGAGAGTAGCGGGATGCCCTAGTCTTTGGTAGGATAATGACCTTAAATGCTTAAAGGCTAACCTTGTGTGTGGTAGGGTGAAACCCATTGGCAATGGCTCTGGAGAGTAGTAGAGGCCACCATAAGTGCAAGCGTCCAGGGAATCTGATCTTATTATATTTATCCGGATAATGGAGTCATAATGTCCTGCTTGCTTGCCATAACATGATTCAGTGTGCCTAATGTGTTGTATACTTGGAATTGTTTTAAGTACTTGTTATAATATGTTCAAATGATTTTACACTACTTATCCTTTCATTTTCGTGTTTGTGCTTGTCTTTCTTTTTCTTTTGCGATGATCACCTCTTGGTGGGAGCAAATGAGAGAAACATTCAAGGTGAGTTTGGTGGTAGTAGTGGTGTAGCTTAGAGTATCATGTTTTTGGTGGCTCTTATGAGCAGTTTCACGACCATGGGGCCTTTTTGTAATAGTTGTCCTAGTGGCAACCCCTTTTGCAAACTGTTATACTGTCAACTTTTAGATTCTATTTTGTTCATGGCATGGTAGTATGTCTAAGCTTCCTTTTCCAATACTCTTACAGATGACTGTATCAATTAATTTTTTTATGCTTCCTGTTCATCTGATTGCTCCTTTAATATTATAATTTAGTGATACTTTATTGAGTAGATTTATTCTATTTAAATGGGATGTCACATAAATTATTCCAATATTGTTCGATTACTTAAACTAAACATATCAAATTATTAAATAATATAATTCTTTTATGAAAAAATATTCTAGAAGACGAATTATTTGAAAGGCTATTTGATTTATATTAAATATGTGTTATTTTTCTATCATAATAAAAATTAAGAAAATTATTATTATATTTATGAAATTAAATATAATTAATTTTAATAATTTTATTATAAATATTATTTATCCATTTTATACGTAGTTTTATAATTAAAAATCGGTTAAGTTTATAAAAATGATGAAATTGAAAAAAAAAAAGACTAAATTTAAACAAATGATAAAATTATTAAACTAAATATTTTAATTTAAAATAATTTTTAATTAAAAATAAATTTGGAAAATAAATATGAGTACCAAAAAGAAAATAAGGTACACATATTTACGAGTTCCTTTCGAGAAATAAGACGACTATGGAGTATTTATTTTTATTTTAAATAAGCTTATTAAGATTAATGTATTATATAAAATAATTTATTTTAAAATAAATAAACTACAATTAGAATATTGAAAAGTGTATTAACAGGTTTAAACCTTCTAAATATAAGTTATATAAATTATATTTGAAAATAAAACATTGTAACATGCAGGAACCGATCCACGGCAAACCCATTGCGCTAGGATTAGGGTTTAAGTTCCATTTCCTTAGTTAAAACCCCAGAAAAAGAGACCGCCAAAAACCCTACACCCGCCATGACACGCTTGTCCCGGTCCTCCGCACCGCGCCTCCTTTACGCGCTCTGCTCCACCGCGTCGAAGTCACCGGCGGCGTTCCTCCTGGGCGGCTCCTTCCAGCTCCGGCACTTTTCTGCCGGTAACGCGGCGCGTGCGAAGTCGGAGAAGGATCCATGGTGGAAAGAATCAATGGAGCGGCTCCGCAACATCGGTATCTCGGCGCACATCGACTCCGGGAAGACGACACTGACGGAGCGGGTTCTTTACTACACGGGTCGGATCCACGAGATCCACGAGGTTAGGGGCAGGGACGGCGTTGGCGCCAAAATGGACTCTATGGACCTGGAGAGGGAGAAGGGAATCACAATTCAGTCTGCTGCCACATACTGCACTTGGAAGGACTATAAGGTTTGACTTTTTTGCTGTATACGTCGCCGTCTGTTGGATTGAAGTAATTAAATAAAGTTTGGGGAGTTGGCTGTGCTATTTGATTTCTAATTGAATTGAATTGGATTGAAATTTGAGGTGTTGTTAGTAAGGTTTTGAAGAAATGGTGGGAATTTGGATTATATGGTCGCAAGGGTCTGGTTGGACATATTTTTCCATTAGGACTTAGAAAAAAAATTAAATTAGTTTCTAGTAGGGTCAATTTAGCTTATGCATAAGCTAATTTGTTGAAGTTCTCACATATATCTTCTTTCAATTTTAATTTTTAACTTGTGGAATAAGCTAATTTTAGCTTATGAAGAAGTTAATTTCTTCTTTTTTTTTTTGTTAGAAGTCCTTATATGTAAAAATATTTATACCGTCATTCAATTACAGATTGTATAGCGGTGTTGACTTTTACAATAACTAATGGTTTAAGATTCTGATTGGTTGAAAAGACTTTAAAAAGGATTATAGTGACAATGTGTATAATTTAAGTTTTTTTTTTTTCATTTCTAATAAAATTGGAAGAGATGAAAGAGTATGTGACGTTAGCTGAGTTCAAATTGAATCGAATTTGAACTAATGGGAAACAACAAATATTAAAGGAGAATTTAGATTTATCCATTAGAGTGCTGCTGTTGCTACTAATTTTATTATCAGTATTAATTATTATGATTACTTATTGAGTTTTAATCAATTTTTATGTGGTGGTAGTGAGGTTATGGAGTAACAGGAATCAGAGTTTGGAATTTGGCTGTTGTTGTTATTATCAATATCAGTGTTAGTTGTGGTTATGATTATTGATTACTTATGAAAAATAAGATTGAAAAGTTACTCTGTCTCCTGTCGTGCATGATTAAAATGGGTGGGGAATATAGTGAAACCGAAAATTGGTGTCAAAACAAAGCGAATTGTATCTTGAAGTCAATCAGAAATGTTGAAAATTTGATGGACAACTTGTTTTTCTTGCTTGTAGTTTGCCTATAAGGTAACTGATCTATTCTTCTAGGCATTTGAGAAAATGTATTTTTTTTTCTTTGTCTTGCATATAATTTATATTTTATATCTTGGGTAATGTGTTGTTGCAGATTAACATTATTGACACACCTGGTCATGTTGATTTTACCATTGAGGTTGAAAGGGCTTTGCGTGTCCTTGATGGTGCCATTCTCGTTCTTTGTAGTGTTGGCGGGGTGCAAAGTCAGTCCATTACTGTTGATCGGCAAATGAGAAGATATGATGTTCCAAGACTTGCATTTATCAATAAACTTGATCGGATGGGAGCAGATCCATGGAAAGTGTTAAATCAGGTGTGATTGAGATTTATGGAAGGCATTGTAGACAACACTATCTTTGTTTATGTGCCATGTACACAATTTTAGTTATTCTCCTTGTTAGGGGTACGAATTGATTATATTAAAGATATGCTTTGATTACATTAAATTGGTAGATATGATTTGATAGAGAAATATCTTACCAAGTATCTCCAATTATTTGATATTGAATTTTGTTCATCATTTATTGTATCCCTTTTTCTTTCTAAATAAGAATACCCATGTCTGTACCCAACGCATCGAATTCAATATATTTCTTCTCGGTCTCTCTTCTCAACATGGTACCAGAGTGGTACCATCCTCCTTGACCTATATCCTTCCAACACCCCTTTTACTGTTCCAGTGGCCTTTGAGAAAGTGGGTATTTTAATAAAGTTGGTTTTCAAATTCTCTCAAAGGTGTTTCTTTATAAACATTGGTCATGATTGAAAATCATCTATGACTCTATTTTTATACGCAGAGGCTATCCTATCTTAATATTGATTTTAGCATTATGCAAGTCAAACTTTTAGTTTTATGATTTATTGACCTCTAGATTTATTTTATACTAAACCTGTGCATTTTAAAAATTCTCTCTGCCTTATTTAGATTTAAAATTGTTACCTTTTTGAGACCATTTTTTGTTTTATTTTTTATTTTTTATTTTTCAGGCTAGATCTAAGCTTCGACATCATAGTGCTGCAATGCAAGTTCCAATAGGTTTAGAAGAAGATTTTAAGGGACTTGTTGATCTTGTGCAGTTAAAGGCCTACTATTTTCATGGTTCAAGTGGGTAAGTTTCAAAACCTTCTGCATTTTTTGTTCCTATGAAGAAGTCTCCTCTTGCATTCTTGTTTTACTTACACTACTGTTGCTTATTGCAGTGAAAAAGTTGTCTCTGAAGACGTGCCTGCGGATATGGAAGCATTGGTGGCAGAAAAAAGACGTGAACTTATAGAAACTGTTTCAGAAGTTGATGATAAACTTGCTGAAGCTTTTCTTGGCGATGAGACCATATCAGCTGCTGATCTTGAGGTGTGTAGAACAATTATTTTTTTCGTAGTAATTTTTGTTAAGTATTTGATTCATTGAGTTGCATGCATCATATTTATTCTACTAAGCTCTATCAGTTAGTTTCTTAGCCTGTTGTCTGAAAATATGGAGGACATGATGGCTTGAGCATCATAGATGTGCATAAAAAAAAATAAGGCATATATATATATATATATATCTGTTAGCTTGTGATGGAGAAAAGGCATTATTTTAAAAGAATATCTATTCAGAGTCTCTATTTTCTCTTGATAAGTTTATCATGACACAGTTTAGTGCAGTCATCTGAAAACTATAGTAATATCTGTACATCAATGTTTTAGATTTGCCACTTGCTTTGCCCTTTGGTAAGAGTGAAACATGCTTTATTACAGCCAACAGTAGTACTACTCTCTCCTTTATCATTATCTGTGATAACAGAGTAAAGATGGGTAAGCGGGTATTCATGTATGGAGATAAATTTGAAAGGTTAACTAGGCATGAAAATGAAGTGGATTGAGTTGATTACAAAGCCCCTAGTCTAGCGGGGAGCAAAAGTATTTATTTCCTAACATAAAGATAAGTCTAGGAAAAATAATAACAGGTTATTGATTTGAGCTACAAAAGTGACAGGTGTAGTGGTCAACATGCCTGCTTTGTGTTGGATATATTCATTATTCCAAGGGGCAGATGGGAGATCTTGTTAAGCAAGTTAGATGGGATAAATTTAGCACCCAAATATATATGGTAAATTTTGAGTCAGGTAGAATACGTAGAAGTTGACTCATTTGTTTTGAAAAAATATTTCACTGTAGCTGAGACATGCAGCTATTCTCACTTTTGTCTTGCAATTTCCCCCCTCATACATATCTCTCAAAGTCAAAGTATTGTGATCTTTTAATTTCTTATGTTTTATTTCTTTATAAAATTTATAAATGCATCAAATTTTAGTTCTAGAAATTATTATTTATACACACATTATCAAATTTTAAACTTGTCATTTAATTTATACATATCTCTATCTCCAAATACACACACACACACATATATATATATATATATATATTATCTTCTAGAAATATTTAGTGTTACATACAGCATATGTTAGCCTCTATCCCTGACATCCTCCCTCAACGTTTTATTTTTGAATGGTTTCACTATTGTCACTTTATATCTTTTTGTGCGTAGGAAGCAGTTCGTAGGGCTACCATAGCGCAGAAATTTATACCCGTATTCATGGGTAGTGCTTTCAAAAACAAGGTAATCATTGAATTACTTTCCATTTGTGTTTTTTTTCCTCTGTAAAATGATGGAAGTAATTGCTTTCAGTTTGTATATTGATGCATAGTCATTACCTTTATTATTCCCAACCCTTTATCTAGTTAATGCAGTGATATTTTTTTCCCCATAAGTTTACTTAATGTTATGATTTTGGTGTAATTTAGTTTGGGTCTGTGTATTATGTTTGTAATTGAGGACTTGTTTTGGGAAAACAACTTAATTAAGGGCGTATAGATTAAGTGCATATCATATAAGTACTTATACATAAGTTGTTTATATAATTGAAAAGGAAATATCTAAGAGAAACTGATGTGATATATTTTATTATTTCTATCTAGTATAAATATGAATGCAAAGGAGCCTTTATAAAAAGCTACCCTTGAAAGAAAAAAGACGAAAACACCCTAGACAGATTTACCAAAGGGGACCGCTGGAAATAACAAAGCAGAGAGAGAAACAGTGTAACAAAAAGACAGATAGATAAAATAAATTCTCTTATTTTCTTTTATTCTAATATATTCTAATAAAATAGAGTACAACTTTTTTCATGTAAGTTATAAGTTGTTTCCATTAACTATTCTGGGTAGCTTATTGAATTAAGCTAAAATTTAACTTGTTGACATATCATAAGCTATTTTATATGTTTTCCCAAATGCTTACACTAGTAATTATGTCACGAGTCCTAATAAGTTGCAAGTAAGCTCTTTCAAATGCACCTTGAATCCATCTGAAGCTGTCTTGCCAGCAAACTAGTGTGATACACATTCAACTACCATAGTGGTGAGTGTGTATATATGATCCATCATAAATGTCATGTTACATTGGGCTTTTTGGGTCTGATAACATTTTGGACCAAAGCCTAACTTAAATTCTGATTACCTTATGACCTTAATAATTAATAATATAATTTTTTAAATTAGCTATCATATAAGTCATTCCCTTGCAGTGGTTTTGTAGTGGAATTTTTTACTTATGTAGTCACATTACAATATCCTCCTCATTTCTGAGCATCTCTGATCTCTTATCTATTTCACTTTTGAAAGCTGGGAATATATATATTTTTCTTTATAAGGGCTTTGTTCCAGAAATTCTGACATTTTTTTTTTTATTTGCGTTCTGTTAATATTTCCCCCTTTGCATTTATCGTGCTAACACAAGTGCTATGTTGCTTGTATTGCCCTTTTATTATGTAACACAACGAACATTCTTTATGCTTTCTTAAATTGATACTCAATATTGATTGTGTAAATGATAATATTTTAATTATCTATGCATCCAGGAAAGTGGCCTTGCTCTCAATTCCCATGCATTCAAGATTTCATCCTACTCGTTTGTTGTTAGTGTTATTACCTTCTATCTCATATTTTTTATTTTCTGTTGCTGGTACAGGGGGTGCAGCCACTTCTGGATGGTGTACTTAGCTATTTGCCATGTCCAATTGAAGTTAGTAATTATGCCCTTGACCAAACTAAGAATGAAGAGAAGGTACCTGATTCATTGAAAATTGATCTGTCCTGGTTTAATAGAATGTAGTTATTGTGATTGTCATATATTTCATTTTAAGTTTTAAATTAAAGGCCATATTTTTGAATCATGAATTATAGATGTAATATTGAAATGATAAAATTTGGTTTGAATTTGTTCTATGTAATTAAATGTAACTCCATTCAAATAGTGAAAAAGTATCAATAGTGACATAATCATGCATGCATGTGATCTTTAAGAAAAATAACATAATGCAGGCAGTGTAATATTTTTTGTAACTAGCCAGGAAGAAATGCAACACCAAAATAAAAATTGTCATGACCAAGATTATATCATGGTAATAGTCAAATTGCTTTAGAATTTGAAAATATAACTCACTGTCTTTTAAAAGAAGACCAAATTAGAAACCTTTTAAAAGAAGACTAGTCTGATTCATGCAAACTCATCTGGAGATATACAGTCATATTGGTTTGTGATATGCATGCATGTTTCGGTTACTCTTTTTTATCTTGCTAGTTATCGAGTCATTGTAATTTTCTATTCTTGTTTAGGTTGAGTTGGCTGGAAATCCTGATGGGCCACTTGTGGCATTGGCTTTCAAGTTGGAGGAAGGGCGGTTTGGTCAGTTAACATATCTAAGGTACTTGTCACATTTGGAGGCTGTTAACCCATTTCAAACTATTTTTCAGCTTATCTTTTGTTTTCAATTTATGTTAACCTACATTATATATAAGTAATTGTCCGTTTTTTTTTTGGCTGAAGAATATATGAGGGTGTAATTCGGAAGGGTGATTTTATTGTTAATGTTAACACTGGCAAGAAAATCAAGGTAATTTTATAGCTCTTCACAGCTTGAACATTTTTTTGTCTTCATCACGAGTGTTTTGCCCTATGGATCTGAATTTCTATGTTCTATATTCATGTTATGTTTTTTTCTCTCCTCGTGTTCATTTTCCAAAATAGGTACAAGCCCGTTGAATATTTTATTCAAGATAGTTTTTTGAAGACCATTCTACAATAGTGTTAGTTCAAATCTTTTCTGTTGTTTTAAAATTAATTTAGTTTAATTTTAAAGGAAACCCTGTTGGTTCATGGTTTTAAATCTCAAAGACTAAGTGCATGGATTCAAACTTTTACTAGATACTGTCATACTAGCATTATGGACTAAGTTTTGAAGGAACTTATCCTACATTAAAAGGTATTTTATTGAATTTAGCCACTCATCTTACAATGAACCTCCCTGTATCTTCTTGTTGGAGGATGTTTAGATCTATCTTCCTCCTTTTCTTGGATTGGTTTTTTTGCACATCCAAAGACACCGAATTAATAGGTGGTCTGTATTAGAGATCCTTAAAAAACTAAAAAGTGCAACAAAGATTGGCCTGGTCTTAGTTTTTATTAGCCAAGTATAAGGCAGGACACAGAACAAAATGCTGCACAGTATCTCTTTAGTCAAGATCAGGTGTCATCGAACTTGTTGGTGACTGCCACAACAAGGCGGTGGCAAATTGGTTTTTGGGTGGTGGTCCATGGCCCTCTTCACATAATGGTGTCATGGAATGGCCACTTTTCCTGGTTTTCTTTTATTCTTCTTTTCTTTTATGCTTTTTTCCTCTTCTTTTTTCTTATTTATCTTCTCTCTTATTTTCCGGTAGTTTTCTTTTTTCTGTTGTTTTTTATCTTCTATTTTTATGTATGTTCTTTTGAATTTTCATTTTCATTTTTTCTGTTTTTTCTTTTCAATTTTTCTTTACTCTTCTCTGTTTTCTTCTTCTCTACTTTTCTTTCTGTTTTTTTTTTCTCTTTTCTATTTTTCTCCACTCTTTTCTGTTTTCTTTTTCTCTTTCAGTTTGTTTTTCACCTTTTCTGTCTTCTTTTTTATGGTATTCAACCATTTGTTTTCCTTTTAGTTCAACAAAACCCTAAATCTAATGGCAACAACTGAACACGCCAGTTCAAGACCATCTAATAGAAATGACAGGGTTGGAAATATTGTCATCCTTCGGATGAATAAACCTAAACACTACAATTTGTAATAATTGTGAAAAGTTTATGTATGGAGGAATTACACGAGCCAAAGAACATCTAATGGAAAAAAAGGATAATGTTGCACGTTGTCCCAAAGCTCCAGAAAATGTTAGAGAAGAACTCTGGAAATTAGTTACGGAGACTGCATTTTAGTTATCTAATGGCAAACTGGATTTTACTTATTTATTTACACACAAAAACATATATATATATATATATTTATATTTATATATATATATGTATATATGTATATATATACATATATGTATATACACACACAGGGATAGATAGGATAGATAGATAGATAGATATATTCTTTTTTTTTGGTTTGCAATGCTTCTGCCATAACCTATTATTGCATCTGATATATTTTCATAAAGGATTTTTTAGTAACCATAAAGGATATTTTAGTTACCGATATTGATAACGCTGGTGTAATTTCTCTTTTCCTGTATTGTATTCCAAGATTATTGTGAATTTGTGTCTGAATCCTTTCTTTTATCTAATGTAGGTTCCACGCTTGGTTCGGATGCATTCCAATGAGATGGAGGTTTGTTTTCAGAGTTTCGGTAGTCCTATTATGTTGGTTCCACGCTTAGTTTTTTTATTTTTTTATTTATTGAGCATAAACTGGTGGGGTTTTTTCTCATGGCTATATACTTCTGAAGAATTTGAATATATTCAGTTATTGTATGCCAATTTCTATGAACTTCTAATTGGGTTTTCTAACTATCTGTAGGACATTCAAGAGGCTCATGCTGGGCAAATAGTTGCTGTATTTGGTGTTGATTGTGCATCAGGTTATTCTTTTATCTTTGGTTTAACCTATATATATCTAGATTGCTGAAAAATTCCAAAATGTTTACTACTATTAATCGATTAATAGTTATTAAATTATCAAATATTAAATTTGATAATCATTTTCACTATGACCTTTGAGTACAATCACCCTGTGTATCTGCCCGTCAGCAGAATGATAAAAACCACTTTCTTTATGCCACTCCATTAATTCTTTTTGTCTCGTTTTATTTTCTTTTTTTGTGGGGATCTATTGTTTACATCATTTAATGTCAGTTAGTAGTGCTATTTTTTTAACTAAATTTTCTAGTGCTTTCTGGATTATATAAGCTGAAGATTTGTTGTTGTAGCAGTCACTTTCCATTTATTATTAATTTCTGGCTGTATTTTTGCTTCATTTTGAGTATATATTTCCTTAATATTTGTCTTGGTTATCAGGAGATACTTTTACTGATGGTTCAGTTAAGTACACAATGACTTCCATGAATGTTCCTGAGCCAGTGATGTCGTTAGCCGTTCAGCCAGTCTCTAAAGATTCTGGAGGCCAAGTGAGTAGAGTATTTTATCACATGATTGGAGTTTTATCACATGATTTATTACATGATTGACTTTCCCCTTGAATTGCTTACAGTTTTCAAAAGCTTTGAACCGCTTCCAAAAGGAAGATCCTACATTTCGTGTTGGCTTGGACCCAGAGAGCGGGCAGGTGATTTTTAATTATTTTATGATTGTCTTTGGAGTAGCAATGACATTATTCTCATGTTGGTATTAGTAAACTTCTGTTGTTAGACAATCATTTCTGGAATGGGAGAATTGCATTTAGACATCTATGTTGAACGCATCAGGAGAGAGTATAAGGTACCATTTTCTCCACATTGTTTTCTCGTTGATGCTTTGCAAATATTTGCTTCTTCTGCTGTTTAATTCATCTGTCTTTACCTAAGGTTGATGCTTCAGTTGGAAAGCCCCGTGTTAACTTCAGAGAAACTGTTACTCAACGTGCTGAATTTGACTATCTGCATAAAAAGCAAAGTGGAGGGCAAGGACAATATGGACGGGTTATTGGGTAAGTATTGACTGTTCATTCCTGTTTTATTTTCTGAAAGTATTATCTTTGCTTCAAGATAAATTTATGTGCACACGTTTGGCTAGCACTCCATATTCCCCCCACTTCTAACATCTTGTGCATTTGAACATTGAACTCTTCTTGGCTAAATATATGAGTAGTATTCTTTTTCTCACATAGGACCTTGAAGATTCTTTGTTCTTTTTTCATGTGCTCATTAAAATCATAAAATAGTTATTCATGGATTATAAATTTTAAACAAAAATTTCCCAGTCAACTTTGTACCTGTGTAACAAAGCACCCACCCTTAGTTCCTTGCAGATTAAGTTCACTCTTAGCTTCTGTGGTGCTTGTCTATTTTTGAGTGATTTCTCGGTTGGATTTTCGGAAAATGTCAGGCTGTGCTCACTTGGTGTTGATTTTCTATTTATCTTGCATTAAGATAGTCAAACTATAGGAAAGAGAGAGACATTAAGTTGAAATCTTACGTTTTGAGACACAATGGATGCTTTATTTATATTGAGAAAAAAGGTATCAATAAATATAATAAATAGAAGATATTTGATATCCTCTAATAGTAAAGATATGATATGAGAATAAATAAAAATGTCTAATATATATATATATATACACACACACACACACACACACACATATATATAATCTAGATACGTTTGATTATGCAGGATCTGCTCCTTGTTTCTATAATTATAGCAAAGATATCAGGAAAATGTCTCATACTGAGTTCATGCGCTCCTTTCTCCTTTCTTGGTTAAAGCTGTGAAAATAAAAGGATAATACACAATTGGAGGGTCTTAATAGATCCCTCTCGTAACCTTCTATTTATAATGATAAAAACCGATACAATGGAAGATGAAAGATCAAAAGACTATCCTAAATACCTAGGTACAACTCATAGAGTGCACTAGACTTATAAGTACAGCTGGAAGTAGTTCCCAACACACCACTCCCTATTTTAGACTTAATAATTACTCTAACATACATAAATTTAATAATTACAACAAAAGCCATCTCCTCTCATAAAAAAGCTTATGAATTAGTAGAGTCTTGATAAAGTATAACAATATATTTTTAACACATTTAGGCTCTTGTAATTCTTGCACTGACCCTGCATTGTATAAATAGGTTTTTTACACTGATATTTTTTTGAAGTGGTCTATTCCCACTTTTGCCTGGCTGCTTTAGTCTATGTTAATAAGGTTTTGGTGACTAAAATATTGTATCCTTGAAATTTGTTTGGGAGTTTGGATTTGTTAACGGGTTCACAAAATTCTTCAGTATATGGTTCAGGTGCTGGGTATGTGACCTTAACAAGTATTGGTATGAGGGGATATAGATAGTTGGTATGCAATTTTAATTTACAAATTGGAGATAACATTGAAAGTGCTGTACAGAGCTCTATAACACCAATCTTCAATTACCACTAAGTTAGAGAAAATAAAACTCAGCAGCATTTACTGTTCAACTTCCGTTTCCATCTTCTTTTACTATGCCTAGCCTAACCACTACCCTGCCTTACACCTTTCTCTTCCCACTGCTAGCTATCTTTCCTATTCATAAACAAATTAGTTCTCAATCTTTTCCACTCAAAGACTAATTTGGGCCCCTCGGTTGGTAAACAAACCTGAAATTGGTATGCACTAACCAATACATGGTTCTGTACTAACCTGAGCCGATTATGTTTCTACAATTTGGGCATTATTATAATTAAATTCCTTCCTGGTTTAACATCCAATACTTCTGTTTGGTGCTGTTTGTAGGAGTCTTGATCCTTTTATTCTGTATGTCATACTATGTCTATTGTCTTTCAATACATTACTGGCTTAGAAGGCAAAAGAAAAATGGTTTATGTTGGAAGTTCCACATCGATTAGAGATAAAGTCAATTTAGTGTATATATATGTGGGTACAAATCTCATAATACAAGCTGGTTTTGTGGGGTTGAGTTAGACTTAAGTCTACTTCTTAACATGGTATCAGAGCCATTGTTAAACTTTATCCTAGCGAGATTTGTTGTTTGTTGGACATATTGTTACCCATTAATGTCAAGTCCCACGCTCAAGATGTATATACCTCATGTGGGTGTGTTGGAAGTCCCACATCGACTAGAGATAAGTTTAATTTAGAGTATATATATGGGTGCAAAGCTCACCTTAAAGTCGGTTTTGTGAGGTTGAGTTAGGTTTAATGTCCACTTCTTAACAATCTAAAATGAGGCTGCTTAAATTGAAACTTGTAATCTTTTTTATGTATTTTTTTTAAGATGTTCAGTACAATACTTGTGATGTGAAGCTTGTGTAAATAGATTAATTTTTCATTCAGTAAGTTTATGAGCTGGCATGCCAAAATATTTATATATGATATACATAATGTGGTAAAATAATTCTTATGATAGTACACTGTCCTCAAGAATTTATTTTGGGAAATGTGGCCAAAAACTTGTGTCAATTGGGACTGTGTTGTAAACTATGTTCATGCTTGATATGAATTATTTCCTACTAGCTTGACACTTAATTCTATATTGTACATATTTTACCTTTTCCTTGTGAACTTTGAGTCTATATGATACGTGTGATATAATACTTAGACAAATCTGTGTTTCTGAGTAAATATAAAATATATTTTAGAGCACCTGCATGGAATTGGAAAATCTATTTATGGTGTTTTACATATGAACAGATTGATGATATATATGTTAACTCTTATAACTGTTCAATTTGATAGAAATTATTTGTGGTTCCACTTCTTCTCTGATCTCCCTCTATGTCTTGATGTGTATTCTATTCAACGTGTTTGCAGGTATATTGAACCACTTCCTGTAGGGTCATCAACTAAGTTTGAATTTGAAAACTTGCTTGTTGGTCAAGCTATTCCATCAAATTTTATCCCCGCAATTGAGAAGGGTTTCAAAGAAGCTGCCAATTCGTGAGTAAAATGTTAATGTTTGCTTAATCATGTATTTTAAGGTCTAATTTCAAAGATAATTTTTGTGATTTGTCATGTAGTGTGTTATCTGTCCTCTATCAAATGACAATCTACATTTTTGTTTGGTTTATACAATTTGGTATGTCTTGTATGATTAATTTTATATTTGTTACGGCAACTCAATTTCTCTCTTCCACACAGTGGTGCCTTAATTGGACATCCAGTTGAAAATCTTCGAGTTGTCTTGATAGATGGTGCTGCTCATGCTGTTGATTCCAGTGAACTTGCATTTAAGATGGCTTCTATCTATGCTTTTAGACAGGTCCTTTTATTTCTGTTATCCAGAGTTCTTTTCCTAAATAACAATTCACACATTCTCCTTGTAATCATCTGTTGATTCATTCACATGCGATGGTCTAAATCTTTGATAATTCATTGTTATATTTTTAACAGTGTTATGCAGCTTCCAGACCGGTTATTTTAGAACCTGTTATGCTTGTTGAGCTGAAAGTACCAACAGAATTTCAGGGAGCCGTTGCTGGTGACCTCAACAAGTGAGTTTATACTTTTTTAAATGGATATTGTAGTAACATTTCAGAATTCTGACATACTTTTATAACTCATGTAAAGGAGAAAAGGTGTGATTGTGGGAAATGATCAGGAAGGAGATGATTCTGTCATCACTGCTCATGTAAGTGCCTCACAAGTTTCTTAATAATATTTTAACTTTTAAGTACTTTGTAGTTAGCTATGGTTGACCAATGGAGAAACAACAATAGCCGTGTCCCACTAGATGAGTACATGGACACATTCTCAGGAATATTATTCACCATGAGATTTCTTTTAATAATTTCATCTACTGTCCTTGATTGCATTTATCTCTTTTCACATGATGCAATGTAATAAGTATTTAAATTGCAAGGACAAAGAAACCAGAAATTGAGAACTGAATGCACTGATCCAGTTTAATTGAAAACAAGAAAATACAGAAGGATAGGAATATCCAACTGCCCAGAGCCAAGCTCCTAAGAAGCAATCACAATGGTCCCCCTCCAAAATGACCATCCCCTTCCCCCCTTTCTTCTCTCTCTTCTAACCAACTTATTCTTCCTAGTGTGCCACGTCATTCTTCCTAGACCGTTTCCTCTCATACACCCTGCCCCACCTATTCTTACCATTCTC
>Ga0214545_1009032_pt1 | contig 15451 bp, 7 predicted proteins | sample CNSS4metaG_FD_160064 | JGI IMG/M metagenome (GOLD analysis project Ga0214545, IMG submission 160064) | Root nodule microbial communities from cowpea collected in UCLA plant growth center, Los Angeles, California, USA - CNSS4 | ecosystem: Host-associated > Plants > Roots > Nodule | place: USA... | reverse complement strand
TTTTTTGCCTAGATTGCCTTCTTGGGCTTTCAATCTAGTATACTTCTTTTTCTCTTTTGAAAATTGTTTCTTGTTTGTCTCGACGGATTCAGGGATCATCCAACTAGTGCAAGCAAATATAAACATTGGCAATTCTGCCCTAGTGAAAACTCATGTTTATTATACAAGTAAAATCAACGGTGTTAAGACAAATCCTTTTATTTTGTGAGAGTGAAGGGTTAAGGCTTTCAAGCCATGCATGCATAAATGTCTTAAAAGAAAAAGGGCTTAATTATTATTTTGGTCCCCTAATTTGTTGGGTTGGTTCATTTTGGTCCCCTTATTATTTCTTGGTTCAATTTGGTCCTCTAATTCTTTAAAAGGTTCAATTTGGTATCTGCCGTTAAGTCAACTTTAACACCGTCTCCGTACATGCCACGTGTCATATTGTGGAATTTTCAATTTTTTTTAAAATTTTTTTAAAAAAAATTTAAAAAAATTAAACTGCCACGTGTCACCTTATGGTTGTGACACGTGTCAATTTGAGATTTTTTTATTTAAAAAATGTACTACCACGTGGCAGGTCACGATTGTGCCACGTGTCAAGCTAACATTGGTTATTTTCAATTTAGTCCCTCTATTTACAATTTTGATTCAATTTAGTCCCCCAATTTTTGAAAATGATTCAATTTTGTCCTCTCCAATTTGAGACCAAATTAATAATTAAGCTTAATTACAATTTATATATTCATGTTAAAATAATTTTTTACCATTTATACATCAAATCACTCCCTGAATACTCACGTTATTTCATTTCTTACATTTTTCACTTGTAATTTTTTACACTTGAAATTTTCTATACATGTAAAACAAATAATAATTTGCATAGTTAGATGGAGTAATTTAATCTATAAATATAATAAAAATTATTTTAATATGTATATATAAGTTGTAATTAAGCTTGATTACTAATTTGGTATCAAATTAGAGAGGACAAAATTGAATCATTTTAAAAAATTGGGGGACTAAATTGAATCAAAATTGTAAATAGACGGAAAAAATTGAAAACAACCAATGTTAGTTTGACACGTGGCACTATTGTGACCTGCCACATGGCAGTACATTTTTTAAATAAAAAAAATCTCAAATTGACACGTGTCACAACCATAAGGTGACACGTGGCAGTTTAATTTTTTTTTAAATTTTAAAAAAAAATTAAAAAAAAAATAAAAAAAAATGAAAATTCCACAAAATGACACGTGGCAGGTCAAGGAGACGGTGTTAAAGTTGACTTAATGGCAAAGACCAAATTGAACCTTTTAAAGAATTAGAGGACCAAATTGAACCAAAAAATAATAAGGGGACCAAAATGAACTAACTCAACAAATTAGGAGACCAAAATGATAATTAAGCCAAAGAAAAAGTCAACTGATTATTCTAGATTAGAACATTTGACCACAAAACCATATGACATCCTTTATTATTTTTTTTCTTTTATTCTATATTCTTCCTTTTTTGTTCTTATTTTTGAAAAACAATGAATTTAATGATTCGCAAGAAAACAAATGACTAAAAAATGTGACAATCTTGTTTCCTTCTTGCTCAACATTTTTTTTTATCATGGACCAATGAATGCAAAAAACAAATCCATGTGATGCATGTGACCCACTATACATATGAATGTATTATGCAAGATGACATGAGGATGCATGTTAAGTGTTCAAAAAACTATGTACCCCAAGAGATATTATATTTACTTTATATGTTGATGTGATTAAGGAACACCATGCATGATATGTGACTAATTGAGAAACCTATATGAGATTTATTGGTGTCGTAGGAGGCATATATTCATATGATATGAGTATGAAAATGTGATGCACTTATTTCAAAACTCCATGCATGAAATGTAATCAAATGACACAATGAAATGCATATTTGCCTTATTCTTATGAAATGTGATGTATGATAAAAAAATGATATGCATGACACACCATTGAGATAATGAGATGCATGATTGTGCCTTGATGGGCACTTATTCACATGCAAAATGATGTATGATTACAAGAGGAGGTGAAGAGTAAAGGACGTAATTGTCTCCCATTTGTGCCTTAACAAAGGTGTGACACTTAAAGTTCTAAGGTGAAATATATGCGCTCACTAGGACAGTTCCCTAATGCCTAAGGATCAAGGTTACTAAAGTTATGGTCCACTTCACGGTATTTCCCACAACAGTTGGTAAACAACACGATATGAGAATACCAAATGAAACAAATAGACTCTAGCTGGGATTCTCACAATGACCACTTAGAAAGTACATCCATTGTGGCACCGTTACACAATCTCCTCTAATTCTAAGCTGCACAGACCCGGGTATAGGGCTCCACTCATGTCATGTACAAAAATATAAAGTGAGTGTGTGAAGGGAGAAAAATGCACAACTAAACCCCCACATTCAAAACAAACATAAAAGATCTAGGCATATACAAAACATGTTTTCTACCCTAGAGTTAAACATTCACATTAATTACGCCATACATAACTTAAAGGTAAACAAGAATATATACATACAAAAAGAGAAAGGGGAAAACAAACATTTAAATTAAACACATCACTTTCACAGATTCAATTAAATAGGCCTAACTCTCTACTGTCCCCAATGAAGTCGCCATCTGTCGCAACCTAAATCGCGACGAGACGACGAACTAAAAAGAAATAATTTTAAAAATAGAGATTTGAAGTCACCACCATAATTTATTTTGGAAAACTATGGAAAACCATAAAAATAATATAAAGTCTGCGAAAACCAAAGTTAGGGTCCGGGAGTCGGTTACGCGTAAGGAAGGTATTAGCACCCTACAACGTCTGCCCAAAGGCGGTACCTTTCATTAAATTTGCAAAAGAAATGTGTTTATTTTATATATTTATTTTTCCCAAAAATAAGAAAATATTGAACAAACATATATTTTGAGTGAAAGGGACCCGACAAGGGTTAAAACCTTGGTCCTACGTATTCTCATTAAAATTGAGAAATCATGGTTACTTAGTTCTTTATAAAACTATTTAAAAATGATTTGAAAAACCTTTTAATTTTTGGGAAGTGAACCTGACAAGAGCTTGCCCTGCTCCTACATATCTCCATTCACAATAGAGAATCAAGGATCATGTAGTTCTTCGCAAAACTTGATTAAAATATTTAATTTTTTAAAGTTGTCTTTTGACATTTTTGAAAATAAGTGTCATGCGACACGTGCGGCCGGGTTGACACCAAAATCCTTTTTTATACTTTGTATTTATGAAAGGGAGTGTCCTACGATGCGAGTGGTCGATAAGACACCAAAACATTTCTATGATTTTTCTATTTAGAAAAAGGTGTCGTGCGACGCGAGCGGTCGATTAGATACCAAAACAATTTTTATAATTTGTTATTTTAAAAAGAAGTGTCGTGCAACGCGAACGGTCGATTAGACACTAAAAAAAATAAAGAAAATAATTTCAAATTTCTATTTATTCTTATTTTTATCATTTTCTAAAACTATTTAATTTTTATTTCAATTTAAAATGTTTTTATTATTTTTGAAAATGATATGATTGAAATGTGATATTTTATTTAATTAGAAAAAGGTAAAATTGGAAATAGAAAATGAGAGTGCATAAGTGATTATGTGGGTGCAATGAGAAAAACTACTCATAGAAACGAGGTGCATAATAAGAAAAAGCATGGTGCATAATAAGAAAAAGCGTGGTGCATAAAGTAAACACACCCTAGCCTAAGAAGAGAAATTAAAGAAGTGAGGTGTGTGCTTAGTGAAAATGCAGATATATAAGATAAAATAAAACTTAGTGTATGGGGTGTGGAATTATTACATTAGGGAGTGCATGAAATAAATAAATAACCAAAATCCAAATTGAAAGTGGGAGTGCGCAAATTAAATTATGGAGGTGCGTGAAGAAATAGATTAAATCTGCCAAAACCCCTAAAGTCATATCAAAACGTAGCATTTGAACTTAACCCTTAAACTTCATCTTCTTCATCCCGCTAACGGCCACCATGCAAAAACTAATAAACCGAACGACCAAACCACCAGCGACAACCGTAGCCACGGCGGCAACGACAGCCACTCTCGGACCCGCTATCACCAACAGCAACCGCAAGCACACGGATTCGCCCCTATCCATACGCCGCATCTTCCTCGTCGAGCCACCCACCACAAACGCTACTCACATTCATTGCCAAGCCGCCGACGACACGACCAACAACGACTCTGACCACCAACGTCGCGCCATTACCAACGGCGACGTTAACCACCACTTGTCCTTTCTCAGCCGCACAACACAAAACGGCACAACCCATATTCCATTGCGTGAGAGTTTTACCTTTTCTTCTTCATTAGTTACAGTGATGCATAGTTCTCCTCCAAACACCACCGTTAGCAGCAACGAGGATCACCACAGGACCCACCATGCGGACGTCAATGCTACCAGAGCCACAATTCTGTTTTTCCTCTATTTAAACATTTATTGGTTTACCATTTTTATTGTTATGTAAAATGAGAGAAATATCTTGGTGTTCAATTTAATTATTTTTAGTTGGAATTCCTAATGCAATCAATCATACACAGTAACGAAAAAAAACACAAACCATAATGGTAAATTTGAAAATTATGAACCTGGTTTTGTTCTGATATGCTCCAATCTTATTGTTTTTTCTTTGTTCGAATCGTTATTGATTCGAAATGTTGTGATTCTGGACTATGCTTTCAAATTCAACAGAGATGTGATACTGTAAAGATGGATTTGTGTGTGAAAAAATGAGTTATATGATTTTTTTCCTGTAATAAAAACATCCTGTTTGTTTTCGTGCGTGAAAAAGCCTCCCAAATGGCCGTTCCCAAGTGGATTAAAAGATGGTCTGAGCAACAATTTAAGGAAGTTAAGAGCAGTTGGAGGAAATTGAGACTATGAGGAACTGTTATTTCAAAATCTATTTTTGTATTTTTTATTTTTTATTTTTTAATTTTTTAACTTTTAATTTTTGAATTTAATTATAAAAAACGAAAAATATTTAATAATTAATAATTTTTTAACTTTTTAATTTTTTTAATTTAAAACCCAAAATTCTTATTTTACTAAACTTTAAAAACATAAATTAAGGAAACTTTTTATTATTATTTATTTTAAGACAAATTATTTTTTTCTTTTTATTTAACATTTATTTTTGTTTTTTTAAAAAAAAACATTTTTATTCACTCAGACGAAATTGGGTGTTGACAATTAGGAAAGTAGTTTATTGTTTTTCTATTATTTTAAAAGGATTTATAGTTTACTAATTATTTAAAAAATTTATTTTATTTAAAAGATATATAAACTAATTATTATAGTATAAGCAAGTTATATATGATGGTTATTTCTTAAATGGATTTCTGAATAGTTGTTATAAAATATAACAATTTATTATTATTATTATTATTATTATTGTAAAATATTTTCTAAGAGATAGACCTAGAAAGATAGGAAAAGATATATATGATATTTTATGGTTATTAAAAGTATCACCTAAAATCTCTTAAGAGTATCTAGAGTTTTAAGGGTTAGAGTGAAACCCATAAATATACATACTAAACGAGTAAGTGTTACACTTGGGTGAGAAAGAAGCCGACTTAGTACAATGGCATGATTTTTTTATTCTCTTCAATCCTGAAAACAATGTAAGAGATAATGTTTCACTCTACACACAAATGTTTATCAATTATAACTCATCAACATTTTATGAAACCACTTGATCAACTTTTACCCATCATCTAATTTACATAGTTCACACATCTGGCTAGATCAAAAGGTCTTTCATAGGTTGTAACGAGGCTTGGCTAGAAGAAATATGGTTTTTAAAGAATTCAAAAACACCACTAAGCCGAAAAGAACAACCAAATGTAGGGTTTCTAGTATTCTCTATCCTTATACACAATAATTCTTCCTTAAATTTTCGTATCCTTCTCATAACATAACCTATTTTCGTCACATGTAGTTGTCTTCTTTTTCTTTTCTCCTTCTTTTTTTTCTATGGTAAGTTGTTGATACCCTATCTAAAACTTATCCATTCTCATACCTTGATAAGGTGTTTATACCATACCCCAAACTCAATCTAATCTCATACCCTTATTTTACTCAACATTTACTTGTTCTCCTTAGCTAGGGTGTGGGACAAGATATATTTTTCTCAAAAGGCTAAGGGTAAAAGAAAGTTAGGCCCAAAAAGGTTAATAACAACTTATTAACACATATTAAGGTTGGCTATTTGGCAAAGTAGCTTTAAACACATTGATAAAAACAATTGCCTTTATCATTTCTAACCTTTTATGTGATTATATTAATAAGAATAAGGAAAAAATCAATTTCATGACAATAATTGCTTCCCATACAAATTTCTGCATATAACTCAACACTCAAATATCTACAAAATTTGGTCATACTCTCCCAATAAACGAGGACAGACTCAATGCAACCAGATCAAACTATCTCAAAATTAATGTATCCCAACTATAAGCACATTTATGAAACAAGAAAATCATTGCTCAAGCATATTCTAACACAATTAACCATCAAAACATTCAATTCATTATGTTTAATTTAAAGATATGATTAGAACAAGTTCAAGATCAAGCAAGTTCAGTCACAATTAAAATACTACAAAACGTAATGCAGATAATGGAAGTTGGTCTAGCCACTAGAGGTTGTTCAACTCCAGGAGTACAATGTGTTCTGATGAATGTCTTATTAATGGTGACTTGAAGATGATGCAACACTAAAGCATTTGAATCAAGCCCCACATTTCTACAAAGCGCACTGGTCAAGGTAGGAAACCCCAAACTATCGCAAGAACTAACAATAATCATAACAATTTCACATGGGATTTAGGATCCAATGTCCATATCCATACTTGTTATTATCCCACATGAGATAAGGTCATTCCAGGTTTACATCTGAAGTATGAATGTTGGGACTTAGATTGTTGTAGGAGAAAACACTCCACGTCTATTCCAGGGAATTGAAGTTTCCTCTTAAAATACGCACAGGTAGGCCATTTACCCTCATTTCATATGAACCTGGGACACATAAAATAACAGCAATTTCATCATGATTTTTATGCCCATTCAAAAATGTAGTGTATGTTGTTGTTTGACTCCGTAGGGCAAGTAGCTGTAAAAAAGTTATTGATGAAGTGTTTGTCAAACTGCATCACCTAGCCTTGCATCACAACTTGTCAAAGTAACTGTCCTTGTGCATGAGTGTCACACTTGCATAAAAATATCAAACCCATGCAGTCCCGTCCATGTCGTTGCAACTCCAATCTGATAGAGATATATTCTCCTTGATACAGCCTCACGTTCCTTTCAAAACGATTCCTTCACTTATAATCTCATCGAATCATTTAGCAACAATCTTAGAGGAGAATCTATCTTGATCATGTGTCACAAAAATATCTATGTCCATGTAATCATGAGGGGCTATAGAAGAAGAACCTTGAGTGGTACTCCTTTTCCTTGAAGGATTCGCAACATTCCTTTGAGGTGACATCAGATGATTACATATTGCGTAAAATGCCAACAAAGAAGACGAACGAATATCGATGGATTAAGAACACAAATAGAGAAGAATGTTCAGTGATCAAATTGGACAAGACGTTGGTTGAAATAACTATGGTGGCAAACAATATGGCGACTATGGCAAGCGAAAAGGCGGGTGGTACAATTTCCCTATCGTTGGGTAAGCAGATACCTTTTGTTGGGCGAGTGGTACAATTTTACCTCTCACTAGGCGAGTGGTACAAATTTTTCCCCTAGACGTTTTTCAAAATTTTTAAAATTTTCAACACATAAACAAATTTTCACAACATCAATAATTCATTGGGTGAGTACAGTGACTCAACAAGTTATGAAACAATGGCGATTGGTTGCTGCACGAGTAGATTACCTTAGAGACTAATGTGAAAATATGAAGATTAAAACAAAAACTTCAAAAAATGAAAAACTTAGAAAATATTTTGTTGCCTACCAGTATTTTACGTCTTTTAGCTTGATGTCTGATATTCACGGTTCACACAAATGGATTCTAGTAGTGAGACAATCCACCTCACCCCCAAAAAATGCTTTAAGTCGTTGTCCATTAATGACCCAACATATTTTGGATTTTCAGAGGTTAGATCCATAGGTTCTACTACAGCATGTGGCTTGAGAACTTTGACTAACCACCTGCAAGCTTAGATGAAAATTCGTCTTTAGTAGCTTCTTATCCTGATAAATTTTAATGCTTTATTTTTATTCGTAGAATTCTCGTGAGGATGCAGTCTCATCTCTTCCAACTCTAACAATTGTAATTTCCTATTTTCAACTGACATATAAGGATCAAATTCAATAACTTCAATGCCCAATAAGACTTATGCTCCATCTCAATTGGTAAATGAAAAGCTTTTCCATATACCAAACTAGTAAGGAGAGAATCCAATTGAAGTTTTCATCACAATCCAATATGCCCAAAAAGCTTCATCTTACTTTGCTCACTAGTCCTTTCTAGAGGATGCCACTGTTTTCTCTGAAATCTTCTAAATCTCTTAGTTAGACACTTCAACTTGCCCATTAGTCTGCGAATGATATGGTGAATCAACCCTATGCTTTACATCATAGTGTAACAACACCTTTGCCAATGGAGCATTGAAAAATGTGATCCTCTACCATTAATGAGAACTCTAGGAACTTTGAACCGAGCAAAGATTTGTCTCTTCCAAGAATTTTATAACCCTCTTGGCATCATTCTTTTTACACGATGTGGCCTCCACCCATTTACTAACATAATCCACAACTACCAATATGTATTCATTCCCAAATGAAGAAGGAACGAGTCCCATAAAATCTATTCACCAACAATCAAATACATCTACTTCTAAGATGGCTTGCAGTGGCGTCTCATGTCTTCGAGATATTCTTCTAGTCCGTTGACATTTATCACAATCTTGCATGAACATAAGCATCTTTGAATAGTATGGACCAATAGAATTTGGATTGAAGCACTTTAGTATTGTTCCTTTCACCATTATATTGTCCACCATATGGTGAATTATGGCAATACCGTAAAATGCCAACAACTTCTTATGTAGTGACACATATCCATAGCAAGTTGTTAGCTCAGTTTTTGAACAAGAATGCATCATACCATATCAACTACTTGGCATCATGTAAAAACTTCCTTTCTTGCCATTTGAGTTGTTTTGGGAGAACTCCAACAACTTTAAAATTTTCCAAGTAAGCACACCATGGTTTGTGTTAAATGAATAGAAGGACTTCATCTAAAAAGCTTCATGAATATCCCATTCCTCGCAAGTTACTTCCTTATTGACTAACCGAGAAATATGCTAAGCTATAACATTCTCACTCCTCTTCTCATATTCAATCTCCATATTGAATTCTTGCAATAGGAGTATCCATCGAATTAGTCTTGGATTTGAGTCTAGATGTGTAAACAAATACTTAATAACAATATGATTTGTTTAAATAGTGACCTTAGATATATTGAGATAGGATCTAAAATATTTCAAAGCATAACAATGGCTAACATTTTGTTGATGTGGTGGTCTATTTGAAGATTTGGCTTGTCCCATGCTTTGGTGAGAATTCCATCCTAGATTGTAGTTCCCATAATTACCTTGGAGGCCTTGATTTCCCATATAATTGACTTCTTCTTAGGAAATATTTTTCATGGCACATTGTCTATTGGCATGATCCCTACCATTTTAACTTACAACTTTCCAGTTGTTGTTGATGTACAAATTGAGAACATTTTGGAGCTTTGGAGTAACTACTGGGAGTTTCTTCATAAGAGCTTCCAATTGATAAGTCATTATCTTATTTTGAGCTAAAATGCACCATGAGTTTGAAGCTCCAATACACCTTTTTTTCTGTACTCGAGTTCTCTCATTCTGCACTTCCAAATCATTTGAAGTCCTATTCTCTATTAACTCCTTAGTGTCTTCAAGTGTCTTTTATTTTATCATACCTCCAGTTGAGGCATCTAACACTAATTTTTTCTACGCTCTCAATCCTCCCAAAAAGATATTGATTTGTGTTGGCTCATCAACTCCATGAATAAGAGTTTTCCTAAACAGCTATTTGAATCTATGCGATGCTTAACTCAATGATTCATCACAGTCTTGGCGGAATGAAGAAATCTTTGGTTTCCCTTGATTAACCTGATTGCGGGAAGAATTTGTGTAACAACTTCATCCCATACAGTTAGGCTATTCTCAGGAGAAGAATGTTACCAAATATTGGTGTTGCCTGCCAATGTAAAAGGAAACAAACTCACACAGATAGCTTCATTAGGAACCTGATGATTTTTGACTATATTGCAAGTTTTCAAGAATGTAGCCAAGTGATTGTATGGATTCTCATGAAGTAACCCCTAAAACCGATTGTTCTGCACCATATGAATAAGAACAAGTTTTATCTCCATGTTGGCAGCATTCACCACTGGCCTGACAATACTGTTAAAATTCAACGTTCTCGTGAATCTTGAATAATCTCCTAAGGTACATTGTCTGTGACCCTCCCCAGCCATAACTACCTCTTCTTCTTGATCTGATGATTGAAGATGAGAGAAATTTGAAATGATTTATGCTTCTTGTGCTAAGACTTTGCTTGCTAAGACTTCGTGTGCTAAGGCTTTGCATGCTTCCGTGAAAATTCACCTTCGTATATTGTTATTCCCTACATTTTTCATTTAGTTTCTAGATAGTAAATTAATTGTTCAGTCAAAATCCTACCTCTTATACAAAACAAGGAAAGACTATAAGGAATGTGTTAATAGTTAAAAGTTTATTTATATACAAAAAATAAACTATATACAAAAATACAAATAAAATAATCATATAAAATAATTATGAATAATTTAAACCAAAATTTGGAAATAAAACAAAATTGACTGAGCAAAACGACAGTCCTCGGCAACAACGCCAAAAATTTGTTATGATATTGACAAATATACCAAATCGCACAAGTAATAAAGTGAAAAGTTCATATATCATTTTTTAAAGAGACTCACATTTGTTTAGAAAATTATGATTATTTACTCATTACAACTAAGAACTTTTAAAATAATGAAAAGGGTTGAATTTTAATAAGACAATTCTAAATTCTAGAATGGAATTAAATTTATGAAATTAACTATGGTAGAGATTTCACTAAGGTTGGATTTCATGTTCTAATTTAATGTAAAAGCACTAAACTATATACTTCTAATTTTCACTCTAGCAATTACACCACAACCTAACAAGACCTAGGTAAGTCTAAACCTTAATAAAAATTCTAATTCATTAGATATTTTTACCAAAAGTCTGCATTAAGTTCAAATGTTTAATCTAATTAATTAATAAACTCTATGTCTAGAGGCAAAATCTATTAGTTATCCTATTATAATCAAGGTTCTAAATTATTTCACAATAATCAGATACTCACAAATATACAATTAATAATCATTCAATTAAGAAAAAGAAAAGAACACAAGAGTATAAATCATAAAGAGTGAAGATACATTACATCCAACCCCAATGAATAAGAGGGTTAGTTACTCCTAGACATTTTTAGCACTATAAAAGGGTTAGATGATGAAAATAATGATGATGATGAGTGTCTCCGACCTCTAGAATGTGTCTTTGTCGTCTCTTCCTTAGATTTAATTCTTTATTCTCCAAAAGATTGGTTTTTTAATCCGTGACACGTTCAATTTAAATAATTTTCATAATTGGCAGATTGTTAGACAAGTTAGAGTCGATGGGTAAGTTAACCTCTCTCATTGAGAAATTTAGGCTGCATCGCTAAACGAACTAAGCCAAACTAACAGGACCTGAAAAATGTACTTGAATGAATTTTACATGAATAATAATCTTTAATATATATTCTTCAATCTTCTACGATTTCCACTTATCTATAAAATATTTCTCAAATAAAATTCAAATACTTATCTTTTCAAAAATTATCTAATAAAATCTTAATTAACTATAAAAATAACCATAAAAAAAATAAAAACATAATAGAAATAACGATAATGATAATTATCACACTGCAGCCGTGTCGGTGATACCCTCGATAAATCTTTACTCATAGATGGTTTTTCTTTTTTAAAAAGTACTAATAGGGTCCGTCCACTCAATGTCTTTTTTTTTTCTTTTCTCGTTTTGAATCCGTTTAGCCGGTTTTTAAACCGACACCACCTGGTGGTAGCTATTTCCCCATATTCTTATAGTGTCTATATAAAGAATGGTAATAACGTTGATCATACACCTAAAAAAAGTTCGACAATAGAATGCGGTTATAGTGAAATGATAGAGGAATCTATTAACGAGAACCAGGAATTTTTTCTTTGCAATAAATTCTAAACCACCTCATTTAAGAGGTGTTCCATCAAGCTATAATAACATTTCTCGGGGCATAGTCAATGGCCCATAACCAGATACAAGTGACACATAGGAAGGGTAGAAATTGTTTAACATGTTAGAATTGTGTTCTTTATTAATTTTGCATATTGACTAAATTAATAAAGAAATTTATGAGTTTGGATTATTTGGTTTTTCTCTATTATTTCTTTGTTGCATCTTTAACATGTCCGCTAATTTTAAAATTTTAAAATATATTAAAATTATTTTTAAAATATCAAAATAATATGTTTTTAATGTTTAACGGAAAATAACACACACAAAAAAATTCAGCAGAAAAATTGAACTCCAAATTTATGGTCTTTGATTTGGCTTTAGAAGTCTTTCGTGGAGCATAAATTAGCTTCTACCTAGCATGGGTTCAAAATTTGAAAATTATTGAAAGAAGTGTTTGTCCTGGGCCAAACTTCATTAACTAAATATCTTCGTTATGAAACAAGAAATTTGTATGGCTATATTTGTTCCAACTTAAAAGATGAATACGACCTTTCCCTCTTAAAAGTACCACACAATCCCTCTTAGGACTTCATCAAATTTAAAAACAAAAGCAATACAGATAACACATGTGACTAAACTTCAACTAATCTTGTTCTTTAACCCCATTACATCATCACTTCGACAAAGTTCAACTAAACTTAAATTAAATACACAATTAAACTCGTTACATGGCACATATATGCCAAATGGAGTACCAATTTTTGACGTGAGATTGGGAGAAAGGAACTTAAGATTTTGAAAATTGAAGATTTTCAAACCTTAAATCAAATTGGGAAAGGGAAAATGATACGGACTGCACACTACAACAAAGGGGGGGAAAGTTTTATTGATTAGGGAATCCATGGGTAAAACAAATTTTATCAATGAATTTTAGAATTTTTATTACCGATAATAATGGATCTATAGATAAAATTCATGTGTGAATTAAAATTATAATTACTACCAAATATTTTTATTTTTGTCGACAATTTAAAATTTTTATTACCAAAAAATAATTTAATCGGTAAAATATATTAATAATTGAATCTTTTAATATTCCGTTAGTAAAACAGAGGTCAATGTTTTCATTTTGGACTTCGATAATTTTGTGATAAAATATCTTGATAATTATTATTTTTAGTTAAATTAATTGGTTAAATGTTGGTAAATGAATTGGAGATGAATGAGAAGAAAAAAAGGGATGAGAAAGAAGAAGTGGAAAAGGAAAATGAAGAGAGAAGATGAAGAAAAAGAAAAAAAAATTATGATAATTGTTGGCTAAGTTGAAAACCAACTCAAGATGAATAGAAAGAGGAAGAAGAGGAGGAAGAGCGGAAGAAGTAGAAGAAGAGGAAGAGGAGGAAGAGGAGGAAGCGGAAGAAAAGGAAAAAGAGGAAGAAGAAAAACCAAATCATAATATGGTTGTCTATAATCACTTATTGGTATATGATGGTCAATAATTACCAATGGATATGATCATTCATAATTACTAACATATATTTTTCTGATTGTCGGTAAAATTTCCTAATAAGCATTTTATCCACAAATTTTGTTGTTGTCCTTTTCGATTGGAAATTTCATTTTACTGATAAAATTTTTCTAGCACTATAAGAAAATGTCTTCATTAACAATCAATTTTAGTGACCAAAAGTTGTTAGTCACCATAATTACCAATTTAAATACCAAAATAAAAAATAAAAAATTATAATTGGTTTCTAAATTGGTTTCTAAAATTTATCTTCTAAGGTTTTAGCTACCAAAAGAAATTGGTCATTAACATTAGCTACTTAGGTTTTTGCTACTAAAAGAATTAATTTCTAATTAGTCTGCAATTTAATTAGTGACAAATTTAACGACCAATTATAATTTTTTATTCATAATAATGACTGTTTTTGGAACCAATAATTTTTTATTTTTTAAATTGATATCTAAATTGGTTATCATAGTGACTAACAACTTTTGGCTACTAAAATTGGTTGTTAATGAAGCCTTTTCTCGTAATATATTACTAACAATTTTTTTCATCGACAATTCCATATTTTTGTTTTAATGAATGTCAAATCTCTCAAACAATAATGATTAGAAGGGAAATACAACTGAAATAAATCGAGAGAAAGAAAGAATGAACTAGAACAACTATTATGACACAGATTCAACACTTGAAGGAATACAACACTGAAAGCTTGAAGAAGAAAAAAGATAACTTGGAGAAAAGCAACAAATATCAGGACACTAATGGAAAATAATAGGGTAACCAATAATGTTTTTTAAATAGATTTCTAAATTAATATTATTAGAGACCAACAATTTTTTATTACTAAAATTAATTATTAATAAAACATATTCTCATAGTATCTCGGTCCTTATAATAAATAAATAATAAACTCACTTTTTATGGATCAAAATTATTTAATTGTCAACGTGTTAATATTATTTCTAAAATACTTTTCTTAAAACATAAAAACATATGACGCAATAAAAAAATGATATTAAATGAAGTTAAGATATTTTAAGAAAAAACATCATTAAATGAATTAAAAGTATTTAAAATATTAAAATTTAGAAAAAGTATGTCGTTAACTTTTATTCCAGAACTAAAGTAGTAACAATCATTAAGGTCTATTGAAAAAAAAAAACATGCTAACAAAAGCATGTTCAGAAAAGAAAACGTGTTTTAAAGAAAAGACTAGAAAAAGGAGAAATAAATGTTTTTACACCGTGTAATAAATACTATGAGGCATCAAAAGTTCTTCTAAGATATATATATCATACCCACTTCCTCTAATCGTGGCTAAAGAAAGACATTGTGTTAATCGAAAAAGTACCCAACTATCTTTACCACCACAAAAACCCTTTTCCAAGCCATGGAACATGCCCCTTCTCTTTTCTTTTCAAAAATTCGAAGCCTTTGGTTCTTTGTATGCTTAACCATTATCCTAAAAGCCCTAATACCTAACTTTGTTCAGAAATGGTCCAAGAAACAAAAACCAAAACTTCCCCCAGGTCCCAAACCGT
>Ga0214545_1009031_pt1 | contig 15452 bp, 5 predicted proteins | sample CNSS4metaG_FD_160064 | JGI IMG/M metagenome (GOLD analysis project Ga0214545, IMG submission 160064) | Root nodule microbial communities from cowpea collected in UCLA plant growth center, Los Angeles, California, USA - CNSS4 | ecosystem: Host-associated > Plants > Roots > Nodule | place: USA... | reverse complement strand
TTTATGATTTTATTTTTTTTTTTTTATATATGGAAGTGCAGGAAAAGAGAAGACAATTCAAAAGAATATTTATAGTCAAGTGTAACATCGTATCTTCTTATACCAAGTATTATATATCATTACAATTCACATATATAAGACGAATTAATTTAAAAAAAAAAACATCATACAACATAAATATATAAATATATAAATATATAATTCACATCACATTATCAACATAACACATTCACAACAAATTACAACTCCGTAATTTTCAAGATGTAAAAATCTTCGATCTAATCTCAAATTAAACAAAGTAATTTGTCACACTTGACAAAAATCATAAACTATCAACATTTGATGAAAATTTTAATGTTTTCATTATTTGCATTGGTTCATCAACTAATTAATTGATTAGGTACATTGTAATTGTTTTGTCAACAAGCGTGGTAAGGGAAGATAAGATCCAAATTTTAAGATCAATTTATAATAATTTAAATTTATATTGTTTTAAATTCGTTTAAATGGATTAATATTTATAAATTTATTTTTTTTAATTTAATTCACTTAATTGGAATTGGGTTGGATTTTTTTTTTATTTTGAAAATCCAAATTCCAATCCACTTGGATTTAGATTGGATTATTTTTTTGAATTCTAAAAATTCAAAATTAAGGTACATTTAAATCGAGTCAAGGTTGTTGATGATTAGGCTGAAGGTTGGCACGAGTCAGCCCTGGCCAAAGATCAGTCGAGTCAGCCTTGGTTGAAGGTCAGTCTGAGTTGGACCCGACTAAAGATTGGCTCAAACAGCCACAACTAAAGATAGGGTTGAGTTGGTCCTAACCAAAGTTTAGCCCTGGTCGGTTGCAGTCGAATGACAGTTGGAGATGGCTCTAGTCAAAGGTAGACCGAGTTGGTCTCAACCGAAGGTTGGCTAGAGTCGGTCTCGATCGAAGGTCGACCCCAATTGGCACGCATCGGCCCTGGTCGAAGGTTGACCTGAGTCGATTTTGATTGAGTAAGACAAGGCTGAAGGTTCACTGAGTTAATCCCAATCAAAGATCTGCTCGAGTCGGACTTAGTCAAAATTTATCCTGAGTTATACAAATTGAAGCTCCCCTTGCATTAACCTTGGTCGAAAGTCGACCAAAATCGACCATGACCGAGTTGGTCCTTGGAGAAGGTCGACCCGAATCGATACCAACTGAAATTACGCATGAGTTGGCTAACTTGATCAAGTTCGAAGATCGGCCAAGTCAACCCCAATCGAAGATTGTCCAGAGTCATCCATGGGTGAAGATAGAGTTGTTAAAGTGTGTCAAAACTTGTAGGCCAACCCGGTCCACCAAGGGTGCAGGCTGGGTTGGGTTAAAGTTTTTTACAAATTTCAATACGGGTTAATTTTTTACCTGGCCCACCAAGAACCTGACTCACTCGGGTTGAACCCGAGTGAGCCGAGTTGGCTTACCAACCCACTTGGAGATAAAGGGTCACACACCTTTTTTGTATTTGGATTAGGTTTGGCTAATTTTTTTAGCCAACATATTGGGTTGACAAATGCAAACATAATATTTTTGTGATTTTGGTTTGTATTTGGGGTTGAACATTATTTTGGATTGTATTTAGATTATATTGAAGTTTATTTAGATCTTAATCACAATTAGAATTTAAATTTTTGGGATGGAAGAAAAAAAATGTATTTCTTTTTAATTATGTGAGCTAGTGAGGCAATCCGTTTAACCCACCAACCCGTGGTGGGTCAGACCGGGTTCATATTTTTTTGGCTCGCTAATAAGTGAGTCGGGTTGGGTTGACTTACTAAGTGACTAATTCGTGGTGGGTCGGGCCAGACCGAGTCGGGTAACCCATTTTGACAACTCTAGCTGAAGATCGGCCTGATTCATTATGACCAAAGGTTAGTTGTCAGCTAGGCCAAAGGTTGGACAAGTCAGCTTATGTGTACTTATTTTGTCATGTTTTAGGTAGTTAATTGGTATCTCTTAGCATATTAATATAACTAAATGGTTCATTTTAGGTTAGATTCCTCTTGTGTACTTATTTTGTCATGTTTTAGGTAGTTAATTGGTATCTCTTAGCATATTAATATAACTAAATAGTTCATTTTAGGTTAGATTCCTCTTGTGTAGTGTATTTACTTCTTTTATAGAATTCATGTTAATAACGTGTTTTTAATAATATTTTTAGGTTTTTTCAAATAGTTTTCAGCCTTAACATCTTAGCATAGCCTTTCTAGAATTTCAAAGTCTATTTTGGTAGTTTCATTAAGAAATTTAGTTTAGTTTTCTAGCTTAGTTTAAGTGTTTTTCATTAGTTTGCATAGCTAGTTTGTGTAACATGAAGTGGTGTAGTGAAAGTAAACCAAGGATATCTACAAGAATTAATTAGAGGGTTGATCAAGAACAAAGAAAGGAAAACCAATAATTACAAAGGAATTCTACAAAGTTTTGGTCAAAATCTAAAATATTGACTTTTAGGTTGACTTTTTGGAATTCCACTTATATACTTGATTCAGTTTTGGAAAGCTATGTGCAAAGTTTAGTTACACTTGTTGGAAGCTAGAGAACCCTAGAAGAGTGCTAGAGGCTAAAGACATGGATCAATCTCATGTTACACTTATCAAGTTAAGTTTAGCATAGAAAGATGAATTTTAGCAAACTAACACTTTCATTCATGTTGTGAAGCTTTGGTACAAGTTTTTGCAAGTTATGTATTAAGGCAACATAGGCTAGAAGAAGAGCAAGCAAAGTCATAAGCAAAGATCAAAACTGGGAAACAAATTCCAACCTTCAGATGATAAAGCATTGAGCAAGAGTTGACTTTCACATTTGTAGTTCCAATCAATGACAAAGTTGTGAGAGGACAGTGAAGGCGCAATGAAGGCGCAATTGGTGACTTTCTGAGTAGCTCTAGAGAAAAGAAATGGCTTGAATCATGACAACTGGATCAGAGTTGGGAAACAGCCTTGTTAAAGTCTAGATAGCTTCAATTAGTTTAGGCTAGTTTTAAGTAGTTTTATAGTTAGGAGTTAAGTTAGTTAACTAATGGTAGTTAGTAGGTATAAATAGATATTCGAGAGAAGGAAAATGATATAAAGAGATCATAGAACAATTACACTTTTTTTTCAATTTTCTTTTCTCTCTGCTTTCCTCTCTCCCTTTTGTTGGCTTGAAGTTGAAGAACCTAGGTGAGATAAGTTCATACTATTCAAGTTCTTCATGAAATTGTGATGCCATTCAGTACATTTTATGCAATTCATGTTTTTCTTTGATTTTCCACCATTTATCCTTGGTGGTTTACACTATTATCCGTTTCTGATGTTGTTGTGGTGCATTTCATATGTTTTCCACTGTTTTTAGCTTGATTACACCTTGATTTCGAGTTGGATCTTGTTTTCTTCCTTAATCTACTAGGATTTGGTTAGGATTCATGCTAGTAAGTGTATCCAAAAGACCAAAAAATGCCAAGGTTTTTGTTTAAACTTGGTCATTGGAGGTAGAATTAGTGATTACTCGAAGTTCAAAGTGTTCTTGAGTAGTTCCATTTGTGATTTTTCATGTTGCATGTGAATTCTTTATCTTTTTTATTGTGAGCAATTGGTTTAGCTTAGATTTATTGTTCTAAATGTGTTGCATAGTTTAATTTTGCATTAAACTCAAAAAACGAGAAAAAGTGGTTTTGACCGTCAAGTTCGTTAATTGTGTTTTTCAATAGAATTTAGGGTTTGCATTTTAGGATATTCTTTTTTACAACATCATTTGCTTTCATTTTTGTTCCTTTGTTTTATTCATTTCTTTGCAAATCATTTTGAACATTTATTTTGTTCAATGCATCGCTATATATCCATCATGATTCATGTTTTGCATTTTTGAGTCATATGAACTCTAGTTTTCTAATGAATTATGAGTTACTAGTTTTGATCGTGTTTTTATGTTTCTTCAGGTTTCACTAAGTCATAAACATGCATATTAGTTGTTCTAATCCATTAGAACACATTCTATTACATTGCATTGTGAATAGCTTATCTCGTGTTCATCTTGCATTTTTTCGAACACCTTATGTGCATATTGAGTTAGTGTGAGTTTACATCAAACAATTGGTTGGTTCATGATTTTTCATATGTACGAGTCTGTATTCATGTATCAGTTGCAGTAGCCAATTTAATTCATTCATAACAATATTCACATAAGCATTTAAAGTAGAATTTTCGTACTTCTAGTTTTTAAGTAAGCATAGCTTTTAGTTAAGCGCTTTAGTAGTTAAATTTTACTATTGTAATTCTCATATGAACATGCATCTTAACTTAGTATTGTCCATGGATTTACACTAAAGTTTTCCCTACTAATATATTTTAAGAAAGTGAAAATTGGTTTTGAATGAACTTAATGTGCTTAAGATTTCACTTCAGCATCGACCCTAGTCAAAAGTTGGCTGAATTTCAATTGAATTTGCCCGGTCAAAGATTGATCGAGTCGGCCTAGCCGAGTCTACATGGCCAATGATTGACCAAGTCAGCTACGTCGAAGGTAGGCCAAGTTGACCCTAGTGGAAGGTCTACATGAGTCGACCTCATTCGAAGGTCTGCTAGAGTCAACCCAATTGAAGGTTTGCCTGAGTGTGTCGACTAGCCGAAGGTCAACATAAGTCAGGTATATTAGATCAATCTCATTGAATTTAGTTTCATTGACAATGCAGATTCATTCTTGTTTAAATGCATTTTAATTGGATAGAAAAATATTCAAATACAATTGATCTAGTTAAAATGAATCTGAATTTTAATCCAGATCCATTTGAATTTTAATCCAAATCCATTTTAACTATATATGTTTGAATTATAGATCCAATCATTTTATTATTAAAAAAATTCAATTCATACCAATCATTAAGACACAAAGAAATAAAGAAAAGTCAGTAATTTCATACGGTAGTAACTCTAAAGTTCATTCTACCGGAGTGAGATGATAATTTAACTATACAATTGCTTATATTGTTTATAAAATTTTAATATTTACTTAATTTAACAACCTACATCTATTTTCTTTTTTCAAGATTTGTTTTGATTGTGTTTTTTAAAGGAGTCTAGTTGAAGAATAATTATATGAATAATAAGTTAAAGATAGATAAGTCTAATTCCATTGTCATTGTCGTGAAATAAAATGATAATTTAACATAAATATTTTTAAAATGCATATGTGAGTATGCTTTTTTGTATGACATTTTTTCTTATCTTACTTTTACATTTTAAATTTTAATTCTCTTTACTTTTATTTCATTTTTGATTTTTTTTAACCAAATGATGTTTTTATTGTTCCTTATACACCGATGACTGCTTTGTGGATTTTAAGTTGTATTAAGATTTAGAATAAATGGTTGAACTGTGAATCTTTAATTATTTTTTGTTATTGGTTATGAATATTATTCATGTATGTTTTATTTTATAGACAAAATTGAGAAATTCCCTTATATATGTAGATACACATACATGTATATGTATAATATATAAATGCCAATGACTCTTTGTTTTTTTTTCAGGTCAGATGATGACAAGTTATTTTATATCTTCATTTTACCCTTGCAATGGATTTTATCTGTCATATGTGCTTCTAAGGACAACCCACATACCAATCATTAGTGTGTCATTTCAAGGATTTTAGACAAGTGGTAGGGCTTAAACATCTCTGAGAATTTATAAAGTTGGCTTTTGGTATTTACTAGTTATCCATCCCTATGTTTTAAGTTGTGCGAGACTAAAGACCTTTAAAGCATCTCTCAATTCACTTTTGAAAATAAGTTTGTTCCTTTGACCCCATATATCCCACAAAATCGCCATCCACATACAACCCTAGATACTACTTTGTTTATTATTCAATTCCATAAGGTCAAACTGGCTAAAGTTATGTTATGTTGTGCAACATTATGATTAACACTAGTAATTATGACCCATCTAAGACATTGATTCCATACACTGTAAGCAATATTAAATGTAAAGAATAAATGGGAGACACTTTCCTCGTCATTACTACATATAACACATAAGGTAAACCCTGTCAAAATACCTCTCCTAATTAAATTATCCTTAGTTGTCATTCTATTGAGGAGAACTTTCCATGCAAAGTGTTGGGCTGAGGGAAGAGCTTTGATCTTCGAGAAATTTTTGAAGACTTTGTTACATTCCTATTAATTTTACCGAGCAACTTATTATAGGTTGATTTGATAGTGTAGTTGTTCCCTTCTTCATCTTTTCATATTAATGTGTCTTCTCTAACCTTAGATAATGATATATGTATAAGTTGTTCCATGATTCTGTCTAATTGAGATTTCTTCCATTCAAACCATTCTCTTATTCACTTTATTTCTCATTCCCAACCTTAATTATTCCATCTTCCTATCTCCATTATTGCTCCATTCTTAACAAGGAAATTAGTATATAATCTTGGGTAAGTAACACTCAGATATTGTTCCGAAATCCATTTGTTTTTCCAAAATCTTATGTTGTTCTCCTTCCTCACCTTCCATTCTAGGTTAAAGTAAGTAGATTATGAAATTTAAAAGATTTATTGTGGACCAGATTATGAAATCCAATAAAAATCTCCGGAGGTGTAATTATCAAATTTTAAAATCTGATGTACAACACCAGATCCCAAAACATGTACTCAAAACAAATTTAAATAATAGTAAATAAAAAACTCATTAATTTTTCCTATTGAATTATATCCAAACAAATAAAAATTATATAAAAGTTAAGTTCAGGAATCAAAATTCAAACCAAATTTATAAAAAAATTAATAAAATTTATGTTGAATGTGAAATCAACATTTATATAATATTTAAAGTTAAGTAGCATATATTCACTTTTTCTTAAATTGATTTTCTACTTCTCTAAAACCTAACAACTTAAGAATTTATAAAAATTTTAATTACTCATTCTCTCTCTTTTTCCCTTATTTTTCATTCACTTATTTTTTTTTAAAAATATTTCATATCCAAACATAGAATTCAATCAAAACGAAATACTATTTATAATTGAAAGAAAAATACTTTTTAATATTATTAATATGTTTTTATCATATTTAATACAACTTTTTATTTTAAAATTTCAATTAATATCCTTACACGAACCATCAACATTATTTTTACAAGACTTTTCAATTATACGAAAAGATAGAGCAATTACTAACAATAATGATAATAGACTAATGCATACCTCATTTTAAAAGAAATTAAGAGTATGATTAATTATCATTAAGAAATTATGTTGAACAAGGAAAAGTTGAAACTCATTATTACTACTTTTTTTGAAATTTTCAGATTGACTCCCTCAAACTTTTTGGCTATGAAGAGTCGTAGTTCCCACCTTCAGAAAGCCATAAACTCATGATTAAATTAAGTAAAAGAAAAAACATCTTATTATTAAGTAATAATAATTAGTAACTAATAATGAGGATGAAAAGGTCAGCATATGGGTTTGACATGAAATCCTACTTATTAAGAAAAAAAATTATACCCTTTTCTATTTACAACTTGCATGAAATAATTCATATAATATTTTAAATATTACTCATTTCATTATATTTATAAAACTCGGTTATTTTTTTTTCTATCCATATTTATAAACTATAACACCTCTTTAATTAATTTAAATTTTTAAATTTAGTTATCAGCACTATTTTTACTAATAATTTAAGTTATTCTTCTAAAATTAAAATTTCCATTTTTATTTAATTGCTTCTCATCTATTAATTAATTAATTAATTATGTTTGGAAAGAAATGATTGCGTAATTTGTAGCTATCTTTATTTTCCAATTCCTATAAGAGAGAAAAAAAAAGTTTATCTCCTTATTTTACAAGAGACATTTAGAAAAGAAAACCTCGCAAAGACAGATAGTTTTTTACCACCAATAAACTATCAAAGTAAAAAAAAATTACTTTAATTAACGATAAAAATGTTTTCTTACATTTATATTTTTCATTTATTCTTATCATTTATATTATTATTTAAGAATGATTTAGTCTAAAAATAATTAATATATATTTTGAATTGACATATATATATATTCTAATTGAATCTTATAATAAAAATAAAGTACGTAAGTTTATTGCCTAAAATTATTTAGGTGAATAAAATATTCAAACACCTAAATTATTTATGCATTATTAACTTTTCCTCATAAAACCCGAACTGTTCAAACCCACATTAATCCTTCAATATAAGGGTTCCGTACTTTTCTTATTCTTTTAATTTTTAATTCTCAAATTGTTTTCTCTAGATAAACATGAACTCGTACTTTCAGTATATAATTTAGACGAGATTTAAATGGTCAAGACTAGTTTATACCATTTTTATTTGTACTCACTTCTTTTTTTATCAGATAAATATTAATGGTTAATTTTTATTAGTAAAAATTGAACCAATTTTTCTTTTTAAATCCATCAAACTACTTAAATCAAAACCAATTCGAGAATAAAACAAGTACATCATTTGTTTTAAACCTTAAAAAAGATCTTAAAAAAATTTCTTTTAGTACTAATATTTTTTTATTAAATCAATTATAAAAGTATGTTTAAAAAAAATGTCTCAACCATTTTGTTTTAGTATTAATATATCTCTATTAAAATAATTATAAAATTATATTTAAAATAAATAAAAAATCTAAAAAATTTGATACTAATATACCTGTATGTTTATTTTTTTGTTTATTAAATTTTTTCTCACACTTCAAGTTGTGTGTTTATGCTTAAACTATATTAAACTATGGTAGTTTAACAAGATCATATATATATTTGATTAAATAATTATTAATGTTGTAATAATTCTTTCCATCATAATTTGTGACAAATAGCTATAACAATTTTTTTGTGAGAACTTTTTTTATGATAATAATTTTATTGGAACCATATATGATAAAGTGATATTTTTCATCTCAAAATGATGTTTCTTATATTTTTGTGACGAATATTTTTATAAAAAAAACTATTGTATTTTAGTAATAGAAATTAATAAATTAAAATTAAAATATAAAAATTAAAGCAAAGAAGTACACAAATTTTGAAACAAAATATATATATATATATATATATATATATATATATATATATATATATATTATTTTTATGTTTTAAATTTCATTTGACTAGTAGATATCAAGCTTATCGTTGACTTATTTTCATGAAAATGAAGTTGAAGAACTCACTTATTTTCTAAAATTTTACTTGTAACGAAAAATAGTGGTAAAACTGGACGAGAAAAGAAAAGAAAAGTAATAATAATATGAAAATTTATTATAATTATAATGATAATTATTATTATTATTTAACTACTCTTAATTATTGATTTCCCTGGTCGCACAGTTATAACATTGCCTGCTGAAATCAAACACCGAAACCTCTTAGGAAATTTACGTTCCCATCATTGTTTTTTTCTTCCTTGACTTGTATGAGTTTGAGACCGTGAATTCTCTCTTTCTTTAAATTCAAAGGTAAAAGTGGGGAAACTGAAATAAATAAATAAAAATAAGTGATTTTTTTTTTCAATTAAAAATAACAATAACAACTATTTTAATTAAAATTTATTTCATTTCATTTTAAAATTATTTATATATTATTATTATATTTTAAAAAATAAAAAATATATTTTTCATTGTATTTTTTAAACACGGAAAGCTAAAAATATACAACACAATGAATTATGTTAACAAATAATCGATTATTTGGTAATATAATTTCTCAGTTTCAATTTTCGTATTTTCTTTTATATCATGTTTGAGATATACACACACAAAAAAAATTGCACATGCACCTCTACAAAATAACCAACTGAAACTATACTTCCACCTTCATAATTACAACAACAAAAATACCTTTAAAAACATAACATGAACAAGAAAACCAAATAAAAGTTTTAGAAAAACAAAATCGAACTTCAAAAATGTTAAAAAGTACACTGAATACATTATCCCCTTTGAAAAACTATAAAATATATGTGACTAAGAAATGGATTTACATTCAAGGTTTTAAATATTATTAAAAGCAAAGTTGCTTTTAAACTTATATTATATTAATAGTAATTGATTTTAGATGTTGTTTTCATTGTTTTTAATATAACAAATGTGGTGAAGAAGCCAATGTGAACTTAAATGAAGAAGCTGAGCAAAGCCAGCTACCAACAAAAACTACCTCCACCAACCTAAGGCAGCAACTGTGTGTTGACAAATACAAAAAATTCAACAAAATCTGTCATAATACTAATTATCACACATTTTTTAATGGAAAATTCAATTAAAAAAACACAAGTTCATTCTTTTTTTTTAATATATATATAGAAACTTTGTTTCTGTCTTGAGAAGCTTTCAAGAGCAAGGCTTGTGTGAGAAGATGGAAACAGGTACAATGAAAATTCTCCAGTGATGTTAGGTTGAATTTTTGAATGAACACTGTGAATAAAGTTATGGAAACAACTTTTTATTTTGAAAATTGATGGGGCAAGAACAAACAATAGGGTCCCTACCCTTTTGTTTATTCACTTTCTTCTTAACATTTTTCTTTGATTTTTATCAGAAAAACTATTTCTTTAGTGATTTGATCATATTGTTTCAAATAATTATCTATGTTGTTTTTAACTTATTTTTATTTTATTCTGGCTAGAAGATGTTTGAGAGCCTACAAATATTCTCATCTATCTTAGAATATTTATGGGTAGCTGCTTTTTTTTTTCTTCTTTTTAAATATGGTTTCCTGCTAGGAAAACTATTTATCTTTATATTTATGTGCATATAGTGCTTTTTTTAATTAGAGTTTATATAATCAATTATTTATTTTAGATCTTCTGAACATATAAATATTCATTAACGTAAGCAGATTTTAATAGACTGCTGTGTCGAAGATCAAAGAAGGTGACGACAAATGTTATAGAATCAAAAATATAATATTTTTAAGAGGAACGAAAAGCAATTATATAATCTGTCAAAAAAACAATTATCATCTTCTACTGCTTAAATATTTTATTACTAAAGTATGTTTTTAATTAGTTGAAACACAAAAAATCCAATTTTAGTTTTTTTTTTCTAATATTTTTTTGTCTCTTTTTAATATTTTAATTTAAAACACCATTTTACCCCTTCAAAGTTCATCATTTCTCCCTTTGTAGAGTGTAGATTATAAAAAATAGAAAAATATGTTTTGACTACTAAATTTTGACAATTTTCTCTTATAATTATTAAGTGTCACTTTTTAAATGATTTTTCATTTTTTCATTTTCTTATTCTTAATATTATAAAATCACTTAGAAGATATTATCTCATATTATAAAAAAAGTTATCAAAATTTAGTAGTCAAAATATTATTTTTCAATGTATATTCAGAATTAAAAGAACTAAAAATGATATATATTTTTTCGACAATGTTTATTAAAAGGACTAAAAAAAACAAGTTTTTTTATCACCCATAACTTATTTAATATATTTCATCATTTAGAGGGAAGAAATGAGTATATTTATTAAAATCGTGAACGTATCCAAGTAAAAAAAAAAAAACAAAAAGTAGAGAGTTTTTATTCTTACATAATTTATATATCACTTAATTCACTTAGAATAACGCAAATAGGAATACAAAATATAATAAAATCACATGAATGACCTGACAAGGAAAAATAAAATATATGCAATAGGTGAAAACAAAAAAAAAAACAGGACATACGAATCAAATACACAGTTGAAAAAAAAAATAGAAAAAGATAAAGCAGTATTTATAGGCTTGTTGAATAAGTGCCTTCCACACCACGGATCTCACAGCGTGTATATGTGTGAGCTGTGTTTAGACGCTCCTCTATTTAAGCACACCATCTTTTCTTCTTTTTACTTTCTTCCTCTCATCTCATCTACCTACCTATGCCTATTTCCCTCTCTTTCTTCCTCTTTCTCTCAACTTTCTCTCCCTTCATCTTCCTCTCTTTTTCATCTAACATAACATATAAGATACTCACACACACATAACTCAATTCATCAACCACTGTATACACAGTTCTTGCAGAACAAGTTAGATACAGTTTCTTGTTTTTGTTGTTGTTGTTATTGTTGTTGCTGGTTAAGGCTTTTGATTTGATGATGGAAGAAGCTGTTGTGGTTAACAAAGGAGATGAAGCTTTGGATTTGCCCCCAGGTTTCAGATTCCACCCCACAGATGAAGAGATCATCACTTGTTACCTCACAGAGAAAGTGTTGAATAGAGGCTTCAGTGCAACTGCCATTGGAGAAGCTGATTTGAACAAGTGTGAGCCTTGGGACTTGCCCAGTGAGTATTTTTGTTCTTCTGTTATGATTTTCACCTTTCTTCTTGTTGTTGTTCCATTGATCTGAATCGTTGTTTGGGTGTGTAGAGAAAGCGAAAATGGGGGAGAAAGATTGGTACTTCTTCTGCCAAAGGGATAGGAAGTATCCAACAGGGTTGAGAACAAATAGAGCAACACAATCTGGGTATTGGAAAGCCACTGGGAAAGACAAAGAGATTTTCAAAGGGAAGAACAATCTTGTGGGGATGAAGAAGACCCTTGTGTTCTATAGAGGAAGAGCTCCAAAGGGAGAGAAAACAAATTGGGTTATGCACGAATTCAGATTGGAAGGAAAATTCGCATGTTACAACGTTCCCAAGGCTGCCAAGGTATAATAATAATAATAATAATCATGGATTTTCTTTCTCGCTTTTTACAAAAGTGCCTTTTCTGTTGTTTTGAGAGTTTTCTTTCTCAGGTGGTCCTCTTTGCTTTATTTAGTTCAATTGTTCAGATTCTTCAACTTACATAAACTTACTTTTTTCGTTTTTTTTCTTTTATTTTTGGTTTTTGTTTCAGGATGAATGGGTTGTGTGCAAGGTTTTCCATAAGAGCAACAGTGATGTTAACAAAAGGGTACTCCCAAATAACCCTGGCATTGGTCTTCTCAGAATGAACTCAATAGGAGAAGATCTATTTGATTTCTCTTCACTTCCACCTCTTGTGGATCCTCTCTTTGATCAAACCTCACACAACAAACACATTCACAATGATGATTTCAAGGGTACTACTAATAGTACTAACACTCACAACACACCTTCATCAGTTTCATCACCTAAACCACCCTATTACCTTCCCAATTTCATCGACAACAATCACCACACGATGAAGCCCGAAGAATACAGAATCTATCAGAATTTCAACAACGCTTCCACCAGCCAAGGGAATTTCAACTCTAGTAACAACCCAATGGGAATTGGCGCAAGCAATAATCATAACCCCCTTCAAAACTCAACCTTCCACATGTTCCAAGATTACTATATGCACCAAGGCAAAAACAGTTTCCAACAGTGCAAGATGGAGCAATTCTCCAACACCGTGGTCAGTGCCTCTCAAGACACGTGCCTCAGCAACGACAGAAACACTGACACTTCCTCGGTGGTGTCAAAGCAAGACAACAACAACATGGGAAGGAACAAGGCATTGTACGAGGATCTTGATCAAGCTCCTTCATCAGTTGCTACCCTCTCAGATTTGGATTGCCTCTGGGATGATTACTGAACAAGATCAACCAAGAAACTAATCAAACCAAGTTTGCTCATTTATGGTATATATATAGATATACCATAGTTATTTATTTTTCTGATTATCTATATATATATATACAGAGATATATGTTATATGTTAGACAAGGAAAAAGTTCTGGGATACTTATACTGTATAGATTTATATATGATTGATTAAATAGATAATCCAGGTCTTGTTATAGTTAGGTTTTTATTTGGTAGATCAATTAAGGAGAAGGATTTGATGATGCTCATGTACATTTTTTTTTTCTTTTGTTATAAATTAGTGGGTTTGTTGTACTAATTAATTAATGTCTTTATTTGTTTTTCAGTTTCATTTGTATTAATTAATTCTCTTAATTGTAACGAATCTAGTGCAATACTACTTTCAAGTACTTATTAGGAACCATATTTTCATGCCCTTCAATGATCTTCATGTGCGGTACACTTAATATATATTTTATGCTGTGTGGAATATTTCTGTGACATCTCACCAAGAGTGGGGAGAATTAATTCCCAAGGAAAAATTGTGCATTTGTTTTTTCAACTTTAGAATTTAAAGGATATGTGTTGTGGCTTCCTTGCTAGTGCCTCCCACCAAGGCTTGACTATTGTCACCCTTTTAAAGTTAATTTCAAGATGCTTTTGATATAATTAAAACAGAAATTTTCATATTCATTATTATAAATAAATATGAACAAATGGGTACTCAAAATCATATTTAAAATCGCAAGAAATTATACTTTGTACTATTACTTGAGTTATTAATAGCCATAGATAATAATGAGAATTATTTAATGTGAAGACAGAAATTATATGAATGGTAACTAATGAAGTTGATGCAGCACGTGAATAATTCCCAGAATCCGTGCAGAAGATGCCTCTGATGGTGGAATTTCCAGAATATAAATTTTAAAGGACACTATATAATAATTATTACAAACTGTTTCAGCGACATGAAGAACAAAAACATGAACAATGCTAGGTTTCTTGACTGCCGCTTGAATCTTGTGTCTAAAGAAACCTAGTCACCACATGTCTACCTACCCAACACTCCACACTTTGAGTTGTTGTTGTTGTTGTGTTAAATCTGTTTTACGACATTTGTTGAAAATATACATATGTTTCGTACACATACGGATAATGTACATGTCTTGTGGGTATGTATATACATGCACCTTGCTGAAGCCATGTATAAATAGAGTTAATAGAATATTTGTATGTATAAAAGGTGTGTGCGTAGTATTTAGTTTCCCTTGTTTTAGCCGTTTGTAGTGTAGGTGTCGCTTAGGCACATAATTGAGGGTAAAGTGATAAGATGGGAGGAAGAGAACAAAAGTGGAAAGAAAGTGAGTGTGTGAAGAAAGAAAGGGATAAGAGGGAAGGGTTTAAACGCAAGAGGGTGAAAAGGGTGATGTGTATATTTATTTATTTATTTATGGTATGAATATAAAAATATATGTGTGAATAATGGGATATATATATATATATAGATGTAGCAAGGTGGTGAAGGAATGGGTAAGAGCATGCTATCGGATATTGGAAGAAAAGAAAGGGTTGATGATTCTCGTGAGTATGGAGCTTTTGGGGGTTTCATTTCATCAAATGGAAAACATGCTAATGCACATTCCTTTCCATTCAAAGCAAAGCTTTCATTGTGGTTTCATGCTTCAGGAAAACTTAACCATCTTTTTTTTTTAATATAATATATATATGGTTCAGACTTCTTCGGCTACTTTTGTTTTATTGCACTACCACAAATTGCTCTTGGCGTTTTTCTTAATTCCCCTTACTTTCATGGGAAAAAAGAGTGCAAAAATGGAAAAGGTTGAGAAAGTGAAAGAGAATACCAATAATAATATATATATATATATATATATATATATATATATATATATATAT
>Ga0214545_1009029_pt1 | contig 15454 bp, 5 predicted proteins | sample CNSS4metaG_FD_160064 | JGI IMG/M metagenome (GOLD analysis project Ga0214545, IMG submission 160064) | Root nodule microbial communities from cowpea collected in UCLA plant growth center, Los Angeles, California, USA - CNSS4 | ecosystem: Host-associated > Plants > Roots > Nodule | place: USA... | reverse complement strand
GGACCTTTTCTCTCAATGGCCCATGACATAAGGGAATACGATAACCCGGTCGCCATTATTCCCTGCAACCAACATTAACATATACTTAGTATATGAATCAATGCATAGTGTATATCAATTCTTTTTTAAGGTAGCATGTGCATGTACCGCATAAAGAGCAGCGGAAAGTCTCATGGCATCGTGGAGTGACCAAGCTGAGGCACTGTGGTCGAAACATAATGCAATGAACATGCACTGAAAGCTTGCCAAGAAACACATTAAGCCTGTGCTTGTGTAAGGAGCTGGGAACTTCTTGCTTATGTCGGTCCAAAACACGAAAATGAATAGGTATAAGATATAACACAGTGGTTCAGTTATGTAAGTTGTACTAAGTTAGGATATGAAGTGCTTACTTGAATTATGAACCACAGCGCCCAAACAAGAGTGCTACCAATTAAGAACAAAGGACCTACAAACATGTTGCCTGAGCCAGAAGCGGTAGTTCCTTCGATTTTCTCTGCATATCTCCAGTGAATACTAGATTGCCCTAAACCAATGGTTTTTCCATGGTAGAATGACAAAATCATCGCTCCACTCACACACAATATTGTCCCGAATACCTTTGCTAGCCCATACCTCTGCTTGATTCCTAGATTCTCTTGTCTTTCCAAACAACAAAACAAAACAAAGATTAAAACATAGTCGCCATGTTACTATTGTGGGAATAAAAGGTATTTGGTACCAACCTGAAGATAACTGCCAGGATAAAAGTGAAAGCTGGCAGCATATTGGACACTGCACATACAATTGTAGGGGTTGAAAATTTTAGCCCCACAGAGTATAGCATCTGGTTTCCTGTAAATCTGCATTCAAGTTCAGTGTGATTAATGTTATCTTTACCTCTGTTAATGTTATGTTTTGGAAGAAATTAATCTTGCACGGTAATTAATCAAATAGATAAATAAAATACATTACCCTGTCAAGGACGATAGTAATATCCGAAACATAAGCTCCTTTGTCAACCTGGGAAGTGTCTTCCTGAAAGAAGAGATGGAAAAAAAATGAAGTTACCTTATTAAAAGGTAATACAGGAACGAAAATTTATGCATGCAAGACAAACATAAATGACAGATTTTGAATCAAGCATGGAGTTTTCCTATTAACTGAGTGACTATGGATGTTGTCTTTTTCGATAACATTTTTGTTATATCTTTCCCCTCTTCATGCATGTTCTTTGCTTCAGTTTCCCAGTAAGGCAAGAAGCATCTTTCATGAATTTCTGTATATTTACCAGTTTCATTAACCGTTTGAAAACGTATGAGATTGATTGACTTCAAGATAATCAGGAAGAACATGAATTTAATTTAAGAAAACTGTTTTCTTGATTATAATTTGCGTAATAGATGGAAAAGGTGTTATTTAATAAGAACAACTATCACCTCTCTTTTCAGAGTGGCCTCTACCCGATTAATACAACAACATATACACAGACACATGAATAGATAGATAAACGGCACCATCAACCAAAACATTTTCATGCATGCAAATAGTGTAAATGAAATGAAACAAAAAGCAGAGAGTTATGGGTGTATATATATTTAATAAGGTACCATTCAAGCCAGAGAGCAAAGGGAGCAAATGGAAACGGTGGCAAAGAATTGTCTATATGTGACGAGGATCAGAGGACTCATCCCCGAGTCTATGGCCAGTCTTGAGGTAATGTTCACTACAGCAATCAGTAATTGCACCATGATCATTAGAACGACGGAAACGAGACCGCTAGCCATAGCCATGTGAATTTGTTTGTGAATGAGATGCACAGAGAATGACTACATTCTCAAGCCACCTTTAAAGCCAACTTTAAGCAAACACTCTTTTCGTTTTCGGTTCTTATTTTTTAAATATTCTTTCTGTTACATTTCAAAATCAAAATCAGTTTTATAAATATATTATATTTTTCTTTAAAGATAGAAAATAGAAAAAGCAATTTATATATTGATTTTTTTTAATTTGTTACTAAGTTCATTTTAAGTTTGTAGATCTTATTTTGTAGATCTTAACTATGGTCGAAATACGGAAAATTATTAACCGTTGCTTCATTTAGATTTAAATTATTTGTTTTTTATTGGCTTAATGATTACATGTTTGAAATAATTGTATGATACGGTAATTTTATTAAAAAGAAATATAGATAATGTAAATACATTTTCATGATAAAAAAGTAAAGTATTATTTATTATAATTAATATTTAATGATTTTATCAAAATAACTTATTTACTCAACATGTTTAAAAATCAACATATTTTATATATCAAATCATTCTAAAGAATATTCAATAATAATTCACATTAATATATATATATATATATGTATTTTTTATCCTAATTATTTTTATTAATATTGTTACTATTGTAATCAAAATTTTATATACTTTAAAATTTATTATTATAATTAAATTAAATATTAAGTAGTGATATAATAAATCACTTGCAAATACTATTATAACACAAAAATATGCAGTGGCTTCATCCATTTAAATTTCTTTCATAGCCATTTAGATTTTAAGGTTCTGGAAGTTGCCTCCAATAAGTTAATGTGATAACTAATTGAGTAGCATAGACATCCTAAATGTAAAAGATATAAAATTAGGTCACCTCTTGATTTTTGTTTTGATTTTCTTTCGGACGATGATAATTTCTAGAATATTAAATCTTTTAATACTTCCAGATATTGTGTTTCAGAAGTGCTTCAGGACCCTATTTTCCAATTTTAGTGTTCCCGAAATGCATTTAGTAAATTCTAGAATTTGAATTTTGAAATATCTATAATTATTTAATAACATATTAAAATAATGTTTTTTTTAAGTCCAAAACACGAGAGAATAAAAGGGAAAATGATGCAAGTAAAATCCAAAAATAACATTTTAAAAAGTAAAAATGAAAACACAAAGGACCGCAAATGAGGAAAAATGATGCAAACGAAATCCAAAATTGGCATTTTTTTAGAATACAGAAAACATGAAAAAACACAGAAAAAAAAAAGAAGCAAATATAATCCGAAAAAGTTTTTGGGCCTTCAATTTTAGATAAGAAAAAAATTATCATGGACTACAAACATGTACATGTACTGCCTTCTCTATTTCTTTTGTTGAGGAAAAATGGTAGTAAAAAAATACAGAGCTAATAAAATATAATCTATACTGTTCTGTTATATAAAATGGATTAATTTTTTTATGTCTATATTATTTTTCTAAGTTAACATAGAAGCGCAGAAAGAAATTCATTTTAATGAATTACAAAAAATCTCGTAATAGGCCCAAATATCCAAGACTTCTATATGCAACCACTAGTTTAACTTCAACACTTCCTTTTTGTGCCCGTGCACATTTCCACACTCTTGCAAAATTACCCATTTTGTAGTTTATTTTTCTCTTTGATTTTATTAACTTAATCTTATCTTTTCCAATCAATTTAATGTCATTAGATATAATATATATATATATATATATATATATATATAATTATTCTTTTTAATTAACCTGTATAGGGATGTTCTTGGTTTAAATTTTCATTTTTTATTTAAAAATGTCCCAAAAGATATTCAGAAGAATGTAAGCCCTATTTTTCAGTTCATATGTGTTTGAGCCTGAACTTTTCGTAGGCCCAAGACCAGCCCATGAAAGGGACCCCCAATACTCTGTCCAGCCCCTCACACTCTCACTTTTCTCATCTTCAGAAAGTTATCCCTCTCTCTTTCCTCTCTCTAGTGAAGCAGAAGCTCTGCTAGGGCATAGAGAAGTTCTCTCATCTTCAAGCTAGCCAAGTCCACCCCCAACCCCAAGTAAGTTGAACCTTAGGTTCTCTAGTCTGTTTTTCCCTTTTCATCGTTTGGGTACGTTGGTTTGGATGGGGTTTAACCTCCTGCCCTTGTTTTGTCTAGATTTTCATGTTTAAGCTCACTGCTCTAGCTCTTGGAAGAGCTGCAGAGAACAAATAAGATGAGTTAGACACAAGTGTCACCTTACCATGTAGTCCGCTATCTCCTCAGTTGGTCTCTCCCCGGTTGATACATGTCAGCTTGAACCCAGGAGGGGTTACCTGCAGAAGAGTCTCCGAAGCTCAAGTAAGTCAAAGCTCTCAGAGAGTCAAATCAGTGATTAATGAATGCGTACCTTTAAATGATGGAGTCCACGCGTATTTATAGAGCATTAATGACGTTTGACCATTTCATGGGCTGGGCCTTAACTTGGGCTCTAGGTGGGGCTTGCGAGTGGGCCAGGGCCCAAACCCAGGCCCTTAAGATTTATTGAATGTGGGGGTTTCATCATACCGAGTGTATTGAAGTGGTCGGCTTAGGCTGTAACCTTACCAGATATGCTCGAGTAGTCGGTCTAGACCGACTACTTGCCTTGATGGCTTATGTTGGTGATATGAGGTGCAGGTTGTCCTCTTAGACATTTAGTTTAGGTTAAAACCGGTACAAGTTAGGCTAACTCGGCCTAGGCTGGATACTTGGCGGTCTCGATATGCACATTGTTTACTTATTTGGTCGAGTTTGGCTAGGTATGGTACACCGAATCTAACAAGGTAAGGGAAGCTAGGGTTTCACGTTATTTCTATTTTATGTGATTAGTGTGTTGTGGAATATGATACAAGATTGGGGAAAACGTTAAATTTTGGTGTATTTCCAAGTTAGGGGTCAAATATTGTGATATTTGACGTTATTTTTCGTATTCTGGAAGCGTCGAGTGGTCGAGTGGTCGTTGGGTGAGTGTGTATTTTTTTGATATGCGCAGTTTTAGTAAAATTGATTTTCCCAACTCATTAACAGTTCAAATTTGAACATTTGGTTCATAACATGCTATTTTGTGGTTTGATCTGTTGGATTGTCGATTAGATGTCTGTAACTTGAGAAATGTGTCACGCATTACTGCAATGATTTTGGTTTTGTGATAATAAATTTTCTTAAAAATTTTGGTGTAAGAATTATGGTTGTGTGTTGTGCTTGATTGTATGGAATTGCAAGTACTTAAATGTTGACACTCATTTATTTGGGATGAATATTATTTTGTGATATATGTATGTCATGGTTTGCATTTATAAAGTATGAGATTAAATGAAATCTTGTTATGTTGAGTATGAAATGGAAAACATGACTTGTTTGGTTGGTGGATTAACATGAGACTTGAATGATTGAGATGGCATGTAAAAATTGTTGGTAAAAGAGTTTCAAGGGAAACTCTTGGTGATGGTGGTTAGTGTATATCTTGATATAGGAGATGTCTAGATAATAATCTTTCACGCTCATGTAGAGCAGAATGATTTATGTGGTGAGAGTGGTAAGAGGTCCTAGTCTTGGCTCATATTGGGCCAAGACATTAGAGGATTAACCCTGTGTGATTGAGTGATAACCCCTTACGTCTAGAATTTGCAGAGTTTAGAAGTCAGCACAGGCGCATACTTCCTTTAGAATTATATATTATATATCAAGAGTAGTCATAGAGTCTTGAAATTGTATGCGTTCACATGATTTGGGTGCCTGGGTGCCTATTGTGTTAAATTTTAAATTCTTTGAGCAATCTTTTATAAAACAATAGTACTCTTGTGTTCTGTTTTTTAATTGGCATCATGGTGTACCTAAATTTTCTCCCCAGTATGTTTTTGGAGAACTGTATTAGTTGTATTAGTGGATCCTCCATGCTTTATGTCTGATGCTCTATTAGTTTAGTTGTTACGCGTGGGTTTCTAATCCACCTTGACCACGACTTCCTTTACAAATTTTCTAATTTCTATGAAATTTTTTATAAATTTAAATTGGATTATGTATAAACTAATTTATAAAAACATCTTACATAATTTATTTAATTTTTAATTTACATATAAATTATTTTTAATTAACGGAGAAGTTTATTTTCATTTCATATTTTCTACCCTACAAATCTATAAGGACAAATTCTTCCTCATATACATTTTTTTTTCTTTAATATTGGAAAAGATGAGATAGAATTTGTTTTCACTCATTACCTTGGCCCCAATAGTGAAAAGTTTGAATTTATTTCGAAGAGATAATTTTTTTTTATCATCGTATTGTTTGGTACCAACTTTTTTTTTCATTGTTGCTTATTATTGAATGAAAAAAAAAATTATTTGTAATTTTTTTTTGTGTGAAAAGAATATACAAGAATGAGGTTTTACTTATACAAAATAAATTTATACAAAAATTGCCAATTAAATATATAAATCATAGAAAAATAGTTTTTTGTTCATTAAAAAAAAAGTGGTTTAAGAAATGAAAAGTAAAGTGTTTAATATTAAAAGCAATTAAATAACACGTAGTTAGTCTATAAAAAGTGCCACCATAAGAACTGCTATTACCAAAATAAAAATTAAGTCAATATTAACATAAAAATGCAAATAATAATAACAATAAGGAAAATATTAAATTACATTCGTCATTCTCCAATAATCTCCTATGTGTTATTAACGAAAAAAACATAGATAATTTGTTTTATTCTCTTATAATCTCCAGTTCACAATTTTAGTCAACAAATTTAATTCCCTAATTTATAAAATTATACAACTTTGATATAGATTCATCAGTTGATTTTGGCATGAAAAGAAAAAAAAATGGAGATGAGAATCGATTCCCTAATCTCCAATATATTTTAGACTACCTTATCACTTAAGAATCTGGCTTATTCACTTTATAATCTAAACAATATTTTACAAGTATAACTACTTCTACACGAGATAATTAATTTTTTTATCCAAGTATCTTGATTTGTGTGAAATTATTATTTTTAGTACTTTCTTTGATATCTATACAAGACTCCAATAATGTTATCCAGCATGTTCTGTGAAAATAAATCCAAAGTGTATTTTATATTAATGATTTTTTTTACATAAATAGTTTTAATTAAAGCAATTTCTCTTAGTTCAATATACAATTGGTGAAACACATTACTTATTTATATACGAGTTTCGTTAATGTTAGAGAAAATTTTATATGTATATACGCAAGACATATTTAATATTATAAACTAAACAAACCAAATTTTTTTAATCTGATGAGTTAGTTGATTAATTTAAAAAGATTACTAAAGAGTATCAAATTTATATTTGAACTTTATAAACGAAAAATTGATGTGAACATATATATTCAAATCGTGATAAATATTAGTCAGATTCATTCTTCTTACATTTCTTGTGAACTAACTACTGTTTATTATATAAGGACTTGTTTGTACGATAATGGTTATTCCACTATGTGTATGGTTTGATTGTGTCAAAATATACAGTTCACAAGTTTATGATAATCTTCTTATGACATAATTTACTTTATCGACACTGAATCATAGCCCACAACGACAAGTAAAAGTGAATGATCAAGTTATTCTAATATAACATTTCCTTACTTTACAAGTAAAATGTCAAAAACAAAAAACACACGTATATCAGGTGCATCTAGTAATACTTACTACAAAAGTTGCAGTTCCTCTGTCAGTGGTATCACCACTACTTGGTACGAAAGTTGAGTGTTCAAATCCACCAGTTTTTGCTTCACACTAGCACAACACAAATGGACACAAACATCAACATGCCTATGGCTCAAAAAATCATCATGGAAACGAAGTCTGTTATACCCAAACCTTAATTCCAACCAAGATATATTACACAATGTTACGACACAAACCTGTGTTGACATCTGGTTTGTCGGTGTTTTGTGCATCTTGTGAGTTCACATGTGGCATCGGATCCTTTAAGTTACAGGCTGAAACCGAACCAACATTTTCCGTAAGTGCTGATGTTCCAGAGGCATTTGGTCCTAAAGTTGATGCTTTCATAAAGGATTCTCCTGGAAATGAAAATATGGGAGCATGTGGCATTTGCATTGGCATTGGCATCCCAAACACTTGAGCATTTGGCATCCCATGTAAAGCAGTGGAAGCAGGTGCATGTGCTGTGGGAAGTTTTGTTCCTTGCATTTGGGGCACATGAAGCATTGGAAATCCAGAACACTCATCATTACCATTCACCATGCCCATGCCACAACCCACTCCTAACCTCATTTGCATGCCAACACCTACAGGAGAAAATGGACCCATATGTGGTGCGTGCATCTGTTGTATTCCCGGAGGTAACATCATACCAGGCATGTAAAAACCGCTTCCCATTGACATTATCTATGTAAAAACATACCAAACGTTATCTATGTAAGATCCTACACCGTTTCATCAATTAAAATTCAAAGGATTCATGGAAAAGAAGGGTACTTGAAGTTGGAGTTGAAGTGTTTTCAGATACTCTATCGCCTCATCCAACATCGAAGCTTTATCCGCCTAATACATGATAAACAAGAAATCGAGTATACAAATAGAACTTAACTTTGTGATGTTTAAAACAAATTATTAAATGGTTTTCTATGAGTGAAAAGGCTTAATTACTTCAAGATGTGCCAAAGACAAAGCCACTATTTTACGACAAAATGACCCTGTTGAAATTCTTGTGGAAATATCTACATGCAGAAGATATATGTCTCAAAATAGTGGCTTTGTCTTAAAATTTGCTTTCAAGGTTTTACTTTTTAATAGCTCTTCAAGAAGCTCCGATGCTTTGATAATAACATTGTCCATTGACACACCCAATTAAAGCTTAAATCATATAGTGTGAAAAAACTTTCCTATGCGTACCAAGAAAAAATGAGAAAGTTAAGTTCAACCTTATTGCAATTTGGGATTAGTTCTTGTAATGCACGCATCTTCTCATTGATCCTGTCTCTTCTTCTCTGCATAAACAAACACCAAAGTTTTATTATCATATACATCAGAAACAATATAATTAACAAAGACTTAATAAGGAACATTGGTAAAAAATTTAATTAACTCAACACAAACAGTAGATAGTCTTGCACACCCTTTCAGAGAGATTATGCACTTCAGCTGAACGGTGTCTCTTGGCTCCAATTCTCGGTGCAGGAACCTCCTTTTCTACACCAACTGATTCTTCCTCAACATCCTTAAATTGAAAAAACGTTAATATAGTGGAACACCATAAAACAAATAAGAAAGCAATACTAACATAACAGACAGCGTAATTCTAAGAAACTAACTTCACTTTGGCTCTCAAAGTCGTCGGTGTCTGTGCTTTTTGTCTTCAAAATTTGATTTGGATCCTTCAAACCCCTCTCTGCGCCATTGCCAGAGCAAACAGAGGAGGATACTACAGCTGGCTCTGCATTTTTTTCAACAGCTTCCTTTCCTTTGTTCACACTTTCTCCAACGACTACATTTGAAGTGTCATCAACCCTGCACACATCTTTGCAAGAAGGATCACACTTTGTAGAAACACCACCATCCTGCTCAAGATGTTTTGGCTCCGTAACGTGATGATGACTTTGTGTGACTGTTTTTTTTGGACACTCTCCGAATAATTCAACTTTTGTTGATTCAGAAGGATTAGCTGCAACAGTTGCAGCAGCACCTTTTATCTTTATTCCCACACTTCTTGATCTTGATGCCAAACCAATGTTCTCAAGGTTAGCTTTGACAATAGCAGCAGGCTTTGCAAAGAGGGAAAAATTCATCATGGTGGAACTACTGCTACACGCAACTGGACCTTGCTTCTCCATCTTTAAGCTAGAAAAACCACTTGAGGGAGATGGAACATTATTTGTATTATTTTCAGCTATATCTACTATCTTGGATCTAACAGATGCAAATGGGGTGTTTTTATGAGTGTCCCTAAATACCTTACTACAACTATTTCTTCTGTCTAACAAAGAAAATCCATTTGATGCTGATGGCTCATTCATGGTGACCCCAGATAGTTCATTGAAAAAATCAGAACTATATCCATGTTGCAAAGAGTCATCTATTCCATAATTCAACCAAGGCATCACCATGTCTTCTTCTTCTTCTTCACTGAAATACACTTCACCCGAAGGGACCACCCTTTTGATTTCATTCAATTCAGCTCCTAAACTGCCAAACTTCCCCATCCTTGTGATGGTAGCATTATTATCATTAGCATATCCTCCTAGAGGAGTGTGAGATGGCGAGCAATGAGATGGCAAAGTTTTACAATTTGGAGTCTTTCGAGCTTTACAGGATTGACCTTGCACTGAAATCTGGCCCTTTTCCCAAACGAGCTCAAACAAATCATTGTTGGGTCTGCCACAGAGGTAGGGTTAAAACAAATGAGGAAGCAAGTCTCAGAAACACAACAAAGATCAAATGAAATGGGATTAACAAAAACATGATATTGAACTTACGCAGAAGATTGATCCGCTGCATAAGTGTTGTTGTTCATCTCTTTTGGGATCAAGTCTCCCTTAATTCACACGGTAAAACTCATGCAGAGGCATGATGAACTAAGGTAAAGAAACACTCTTATAATAAACTTAGCGATTATTGTTGTTGCATCCGACAAAAACACAATGTTAACTGCGAAGTGCGAACCACCTTTCACAGGCCACACACGGAATCCTGACGCTAGCCCCACCACGCTGTTTGATTTGAATATAGAAGAGGAAAGATAAGAAAGTAACAGTAATAAATAATTATTTGCGGATCTTTCTTTTGCTCCATATTAGGAAAGGAAAGTACTGCGACATGGATAAATAAATTAATGACATAGAAAATGGGGTCAAACCAATTCTTAAATAACCATATACCATAAATAAATTATCCTTGCCAAGTCAAGAATGAACTCAACAAGACTTCAAAATAATTCGGTCTTATAGTTGTCTAATCAGCTTTCAGTTCAGATATAGCACAAGCTATAATACTATTTTCTATGGATAAGATTACCGTCGCACTAATTCAATGTTGAGAGTGAAATAAAGGAAAACCGTGACAAATAACCAGGGAGTAAAACCCTTAAGAGAGTATCTTAAAAAGAAACAAAATTTCTTCACCCACAAAATTTGCTTAATGCAATAAATAGCGTTTGAGTTATGATGATGATGATGCATTAACAGTTCCACCTTGGCAGTTAATAGAAGTCTTAAGAGACCACCGTGTCACAGCTCGAACTTAACTTAAGAGAAACCTCAAAGTTTCAGAATAGGAAGGAACCCAGAAGAACGCGTCGTGAGGAAGTTGCAGATAAAAGCATTTAGACCCGAAGACACATGTCACATAACATGTCACATGTACCAGCAGACAGAGAAAAAGGAATAGATTCAGGAGTTTTCTGTCCGGGATGTGATATGTATTACTCTCTTCAAAATTTATATTACCATCTAATAACTACTTTTACTAATTTTTTATTTTATAGTTTAATTTTAATTTTAGTTTAATATTTTATTGAGATTTTAAATGGATATGGAAAAAAAAATTCTTTTTTTTTTCCTTTATTTTTTAACTATGGGATTCCAGTTGTTAAGGTTGTGTGGGACCCTTAATTTTGCGTAATCAATCTCAAACAAAATCCAACGGTTACCTTCAAGTAACTCTCATGACTGACTCACTCAGATCACACGGCTAACCTGGTTGCCACAAGGCCGTATGCAATTGATGATCACTAAGCAAGAAACATATGACCATGTGAATAGTTATTATTATTATTATTATTATTATTATTATTATTATTATTATTATTATTATTATTATTATTGTAGTATGTATTATGATTTTTTGTATTTGATTAGTAAAATTTACATTTTCAATAAAAATAATATTAAGGAAATAATATAAATTATAATTTTTTTAAAAGATAAAAATATTATTATATTGTGGAACTGTTAAAGTGTGTGTAAATTTTTTAATAGTTAAATAATTTATATTTGTCTTTTTTCCTTTGTAATTGCGTTAAAGACAATTTAGTTACCTTATTTAAAATATAATTAAAAATAAAAAAATATGGTTATAGATTTAATAGTTTAAAGAATGGAAATAGAGGAAAAACTAAAGTAGTTGGGTTGTTCAGCGTGATTTTTGACTCAATGGAATAAAACGAAAAGAACGATGCATGGTGAGTCACGTTTTCCCTTCAGTCTTCACTCTAACAGACAAACGTTTCTTTGGCATTGTTATCATAGTTGCAACAATCACGTCCTCTTCCCATTTTTATATTTTTTTTTTCATCAAATATATTTTTACATTTTTTTTTTTCATTAAATATAAGGTGATCATGTCATCTCTTTTTTTTTTTTTAATTCTTTTTTTAATAGAAATGTATTTATGTTAGATTTTTACTGATTAGTTTAAACTTTTCAAAATAACCGAAAGCTAAAAATAAGTTAAAACTACTTATTTTTTACAATCTAGTCTGAATTATCTATGCAGAACATGGACGAAAAAAATTGATGAAACACACGGAGATAGTTTCATGAATTTCTTTTACAAAGTTAACACTGATTCTTAACTTTTAGTTACTTCGCTGATAAAATACAATTGCAAATTAAGTATGTTGGAATAGATGAATTATGTGTTATGCAGTTTTCCATGTTTATGTATATTCTATATGCTTTTATGGATTGTCAGCAACATGTTTCGTTGTCTCCTGGAACAAATATAAAGTTACAACAATAATATGCTTGATTCGTGTAGTAAATTAATTGTGACATTTGTATGGTGGTTGCATTCATCTATTTGCTACTTTATCAGTACTGTACATATTCTTTGAAGGGTACGTGGATGATGCAAAATTAAAATATTTACATAATGTAAATATTCACAAAAAAAAAATGGTTTTTTTTTTCTAAACAAACGCGTTATTTTGTAATGTTTATTGATGTGTTTTTATATGAGAACACTACTTGTATGTTCAGATGTTTTTATTTAAAACCTTGGAGACTTAAACACTTAGCAATTGTTTTTTATAATTCTAACCAAACACAAAATAATTTATATTTTTAGTAAATAAATTACTTTTGTTTAAAGAACTTAGTTTCCTCACCAAAATTATATTTTATTTTTCGAGGTCCTTTGTTGGGGGAGTTAAAAAAGGTACCTGAAGAAAACAGAGAAGGCATTTAGTAAATTAGTAGGGGTCCATCTTATAATATGTGGAGCACATGCCACGCAAGAGATGAGATGAGTGAGAAGACAAACTCTGACCAAGTTAGCTGAGGCGTGAACTTCACGTGACTGTCTTGTCTTTTCCTTTGGTTATAGGCGAGATGTGATAAAGTGAATGTGATGTGAGTGAGTGTTTTTTGTGTTGTGCCACTTTACTTCACCTTCACCCACTTAATTACACTCTTTCAAATTTTCTGCAATTATCATATATCATTTAATTACGTGAGAGTGATAATATAAGATGCATTTATGGCTTCATATATCGCCATTTAAGATTTTCACTTATCTACACTTTTCACTTCAATGTTCACCTTTTAGCCTTATTCTTCGATTCCACACAAATCTTCTGCATAGGGTCCAATAATCTTGTTGCCTTTATAAAAGTGCATCAAAAATCGTGAGAGATATACGGTAATGAAGTAGAAAAACTACACAAAATATAATTTTAATATATAAATTTTGAAAAATTTGTGAGGTCAAATGGGAAGAACATCCAATCAAACTTTATCAAACCCTTTTTAAGTCTGTCCCAATCACTTAAGTTTAATTGTGTCTATATATACTTTTTTCCTCGTATTGTCTTCACTCTAGGGAGATGATCTGAAGAAGAGTAAATGGATGGATTTGAAGAGATAAAAAAATAATTATAGTATTGTTTGTTTTGAAGGACATATAAAGAAATTTAAAGAAAAAGTTTATGAAAATTTATAAATAATTTTATAGACGTGACAAATGAAAAAAATATTTTAATAGATTAAATTATAAAATTACTCTTTTGTCTCTGGAATGAAGAGAAAATAAATTTTATTTAGGTAAAATTAATGGAAAATACAAGCTATTTAGTTAGAATAAAAATTTAACAAGTATAATAAATTTAAAATAAAATTTGATTGGCTGAAATTTTGTTTTAATTATTTATTGAATTACAAAAACTAATAATATTATTATTAGTTATTATGGTGAAGAAGTCTATTGCACACCACAGCACAAACCAACAATCACGGCCACACACACATTAATTTGAAAAAAAATAAATAAATGAATGGTAGTTTTAGTTATTTGCATAGGATAAATAGTAAATTTTTGCTAATCCCTTCGATTATGTGAAGATGCAAATAACACACTCTCCTGCACCTGCATGTTCCTTTCTTCTATTACCTTCAAATTTGCAGAAACGAACAAACTTCTTCCTTGCAAATCCATCTCTATAAATAGTACAAGATTGGAAGCAAATACAACATTAATCTATCCAAAGATGTTTTAAAAATAAAATTGTAACAGAAGTGAGTTTAAGCTTCAAAGTACGATACATCTTAAAATTAATGACTTTAATAATATTCAAGAGAATTATACAAACAAGAGTATTTTAAAAAATCAAGTAAGAAACTACATTCTATTAGTGCATTCAATTTCTTTTTATGGTGATATGGTATTGTAATAAGATACTTATTGAACTCATGTGTAGGTGCTCTATTTGATTTGGGAATGAAAGTTTAATTGTTGTTAGAGTATTAAGATCAAAAATTTATGTATTTGAAATGAAATAAAAAAATTTTAAAAAATGTCATGTTCATGAAACATTTTTTTTGCAACGCCTGGGGAGCGAACGACGTTAATCGGTTGCACCTCGGCCGTGTCGGAATTTTGCTTTCAGAGCGGTGGTTCTTCCACGATACAGTTGTCTTGATTTCTGTCTTCTTGATAATCTGTTGTATTGCTAACAGTGTGCTATTTTGGTTTCTCTATTTTCCTAACAGAGGTTACTATATATGTGGAGGATAACCATTCTTGATTGTATGTTCAAGAACAAACATATATGTTTAACAACCTTTGTGGTGGAACATTAAAATTATAACAAATTAAATTGGTTTGATTTAGTGTGTGGTTTATAGCGAAATAAGTCTATGCGCTTTAGTGCGTGGTTTATAGTAGATTAAATCCGTGCACTTTAGTGCACCGTTTACGGATTAAACCTGTGTGTCTTAGTGTGTGGTTTATAACGGATCAAAAATCATGCACTTTAGTGTGTGGTTTATAGTAGATTAAATCTGTGAGCCTTAGCGCATGATTTAGCATAAACAATTTGTGCGCCTTATTACGTGGTTTAGTGGATAAAATTTGTGCGTATTAGTGCGTGGTTTAGCGAATAAAATTATAAAATTATAAAATCATGCACTTTAGTGTGTGGTTTATAGCAGATTAAATCTGTGAGTCTTTGCGCATGATTTAGCAGATACAATTTGTGCGCCTTATTGCGTGGTTTAGTAGATAAAATCAGTGCGTATTAGTGCGTGGTTTAGCAAATAAAATTATAAAATTATAAAACTATAAAACTATAAAACTATAAAACTATAAAACTATAAAACTATAAAACTATAAAACTATAAAACTATAAAACTATAAAACTATAAAACTATAAAACTATAAAACTATAAAACTATAAAACTATAAAA
>Ga0214545_1009025_pt1 | contig 15460 bp, 6 predicted proteins | sample CNSS4metaG_FD_160064 | JGI IMG/M metagenome (GOLD analysis project Ga0214545, IMG submission 160064) | Root nodule microbial communities from cowpea collected in UCLA plant growth center, Los Angeles, California, USA - CNSS4 | ecosystem: Host-associated > Plants > Roots > Nodule | place: USA... | reverse complement strand
GGGGATTCCCCATACCCATACCCATACCCAGTCAATGCGGGGATTCCCCGTCAAAACGGGGACGGGTTCGGACAATACCCACGGGGACGGGTTTATTTGCCATCTCTACTCTGAAGTCAAGATTGACGATGCCGAAAGAGGAAGTGTGTACCTATGTCTCGGTGCCAAGTGGAAAGGTTTGGTTTATTATATTCTCAATAATGCGTTTCGTGACAAAGATAGCTTTTGCGAGTGTCAATCATTGTGATATTTATCTGAAAAATCGGTGAAAGCTGAAAAGGACTTTCGTAAACACAGATTAGGGTTTTTGATTGTTGATAAGGTTTACGAAATGTATGAGAAACATTATTTTAACTCTAAAAGTCTGGACTAACTTATACACACAGTTTTATGCAGATGCGTGAAATCAAACCAGGGTTTGTTAATGGAAATTGTTTACCACACGTTATAGCGACACAAGAAATATGTCTTAGTTTTGGTTTTGCGTAATAGTTATTACGATTTCGTCTAACTTTAGTTTTTTCTGTATCAAGATTGTGTAACTTACGGAAATTTAATAAACTTTATAGTTTTGGTAGTACATTCAATCATACTTATTGTCTATACATGTAGGTACGAGATGCATTAGAGATATTCACAGGTCAAATGAAAATGATAATATTTTATTGTTAGGATATTAACTTTTACCCTTACTAATAAATAATCCATAGAAATACTTCTTTGTTCATTCCATTCACACTTGATTATTCTCCATGTTAGTTTAATAACGAACAGATTATTGTTTTTTTTATTGATTCATTTAGGATACAAATTTAAGATACCGAAATAATCGACCTTTTTTTTACACTTTTTAGATAAATTCTAAGAAAAGGCTTAAACAAGTCAAAACGCTCCCAAATGAGCGTTTCCCCTTGGATAGAGAGAAAAACAGTGACTAGAAATTTCAACAGATATGATGAAACTGTACAAATGGTTGATGCCTCAACCATAGAATTCTAGTTTCGTTTTTGATATAGCAATTTCTCTTTCAATGATGCTATTGTTGAACTTAAGTAGGATGGATATGTCTTTTTCTATACATTTCTTTCCACCTTTTGTTATGTGACGTTTAATGATTTGTCACCTGTGTATCCTCCACCAAGAGACCATAACCGAAGTCGCGGGGAGCCTGGGAACCACGTGAAAATCTACTTCAACAATCACGCCCTGAAAATCATCGGAATCAATTGAGACATATCAAATCCATAAACATTGTATGGTGAGAATAAAAAATGAAATTTAATGAAAATGTCTATTCCACTAGTGGACAAGTTGAATGGCTCCATACATGTAGGTGCCAGGCAACCACCACAGAATTGGTGGCGATTGTAGCACAGTAGTAGATTTCAAAGCAACTTAAAGCTCAGAAAGAAATGCATCTAGTCACGGAATATCTACAAAGCCCCATCATCAAGCATGAATAACTTCTTTCTCTATTCTGTAGCATGAACTTGAATTCTTGTCTGTAGCTACCTTCAGGGCACGCTGATACAAAAACAATGGATCAAATTGCCAATTACAGCAGTCAGAAGACCAAGAACATTCCGGTTAGTTAAAAGGAACACCAGAAAGGAATATTTACCAAGTGATATAGGATTATAGAGATCATAACCCATTATGCTCAGTCTGGCAGTAGGGGTTTAGGTAGTATGAATGAGGGTCTAAATTCAAACCTTCTTGTCATTATTGTACACACACAAACAATGTATAGTGAATATAAAACAAAACATTAATATAGTTTTGTTATATTAGATTTGATTGCTTACACTGACGGCATGATGGTTTGATCTGCATTGACGTCTGAATGCATGTTAACAACCTCAACAAGACCTTGACTGTTTTGTTCGTTCCTTTTCATTTCTTTTGGCACTCTGGAGGTCATCCTCCCCAAAATAGGGAAAAACATCTGACAAATATTGAGCCTGCCAGATAACAGCCTTAAATATGCATTGGAGAAGCTTCCTCAAACTTCCAACAACCATGGCACGAACTCCACTCTACGCTGTATTTGGAAGGTCAAGAATCTTTTTGCAAAAATTCTTCTGGTTTCGTAAACTGAACAGTTCTGGAATGGGCACCTCCTTACAAGCAATATTACATCATTTTTTTATCCTTGCAAATTCATTGCCTAAGGATAACAAGCCATGACATAGCCTCAAGTGGATAAGCATGAAAATGAGCTTCAACCCCAACATAGTCAATCTATTTTCAAAACGGGCCAGTCACTGGATGCGTTGAAAAAGCAGAGGATTTTCAGCCATTTGAGAACTTAAATCAACAGATATAGGCTGGAGCAATCCACTGTTGGACAAGTCTTTCAAGGCCTTAATGTCTTGTTGCAAACGGGCCACATGTAGTACAGTATGGTCCAGAACTAAAGGATCATCAGGAGGATTTTGGAGAAGGGTGAGCAAAGTCTGTTTATAAACATGAGCAGACAATGATGGTTTTGCAACCTGCCGATGTCTACAGAAATTTGCCACTTTGATGACATGTTTACAGAGGTTTCCCAACCTAGACCAGGAACAATCACAAAGTGAAAATTCTGAACCAGGATTCCAAACTGTATATACCAAACTTCTGTCAGTCTGGGATAAAACTTTGGCAAGATGGAGATTTTGCTCATCCAGCATCACATCAACATCAGGAATACGAAGAGCATGATTCCAAGCATTAGAGGAGAAAGAATTGTCCCTTAGATTCTCAAAATATCCTGTCTCTAAACTGTACTGAGTCAACCAGTATGACGAGTGAAATTCAGTAGTTAAAGCATGGATTAACCAGTCAACTCTTAGCCAGAAATTACCATAATCCTCCTTCAGAAGCATAGATTTTAATGTTAGATGATAGGATTCTATTGCAGCATGGGGCTCAGGGTTTGTCACCGGGAATGATTTTATGGCATCAATCCACATATCTGCATGAGAAAGCACAGAGCAACGATATTCAAGAACCAGTATTAATTCTAAAAATACTCAAACGACTGGATACTCCACTAATTATAATGAAAATAATCAGTCAGTTGTGGAAACACTAACGCAACTATTGCCCAACAAAACTTAAGGCAGCAATCTGGAGGTGAGACTGAGAATGAAATGAATTTGGATATAAAATCTGAATCAGAGTGTTTCAGATCAAAACTAATTATGATGTGTGGCTACAGCAGCAAAAAGCAGATATTTCTTCAATGAATACAAAATTAATCATCAATTGACCAATACCTATTCTAGATTGCCAATGGTTCTTGAAATAGTCCATAAAGGCACACTGGTCAACAAAAATTTGCATAAACTCTTCAAGAGAATCCATAGCATTTGGCCCACATTTTGTACAGTACAGAATCCATTCCAAATGCATAAACATCTCGCGTTGCACCTCAAAGTTGCAGCATTTTTTGAGGAGTTTTTTAACCAAAGCACGGCGAACATGCCAGGCACATAACAGGATGCGACACTGGAAAGCCTCTCTGCAACGAGCAAGATCACACTCCATTTGCTATTCAGGTGGGTCTCTTACAAATACAAAAAAGTTTAACGAAACTAAAGAACCACACTAGTCTCTTTACCTTATGATAGAAAATTGCAAAGATGGATCATCCAACAAAATAGCATTCGGCCTCCATCTGGGATCCTTTGATCGTAATCTTTCAGATAGCGATACAATCCACTTATGAATAGATTTACCAACAAAAGAAGAGGTGATGATCCAGGCAACCGGAATTGCATTTTGGGATGAATTGAAAACAAGTAAAGAACATAGAGGATACTGTCAATGACAATAAAGAAAAAACGTATGAGACATTCTAAAGTCCTGCAATATTCTGCTGACGTAACTAATTTTTCCTCGTAACAAAAGAAGGCCTGGGTGTGTGTGCATGTGTATTATTCATGATTATATTGATGAAATTGATTACTAACTACTAACTACTAATGGCCAAGGCAGATTCAGGATGTACTATATACGTTTCTTCTAAACATGCCCTTTTCCCATCTAAACAAACTAAAAATCATAGCCTTTACCCAGTCCTGACTTCATGCATAACTAAGTAATAAAATGTAAGTTCTCGGTCGAAAAGGTAAACACAAGAGCATTGTGCAATACCTTGAGCTTTTTCAAGCCAAAACCTGAATGAAGCGAAATTAAACTATTATTTCCATAACGGAGCATTTGTTCCAGCTGCCAATCTGTCTGTATACCCAACACAAATGGTTCTGAAACTGACTTATCTTGAAAATAGAAAACATGCTTCTGATGCCTCTGAACCCATATCTTTACACTGCGTTCATCATTTTCGTGTAGCTCATGTGAAGAATTACGAATAGTCCTTTCCATATTACGCACATCATTTCGAGTGAGAAAATCATCACGGTTTTGGGGCCCACCTAGCTTCTGCATCTCCTCTGAATGGTGCTGTACTATCTTATCCAAAGATATTCCAACATAAAGCAAAGACATCACTTTCTGGCGTAACTCATCTGAAATTCGTGGAGCATACATAGCTCTCGTCCCCACCGCATCCCTGTCAAGCAATCCATGACATGGTGACCCTGATTTATCTACGTGCCTTTTTTGGTTATATATGATAAGTGCAAGGAGAGGTCTGGTGTACAGTCTTTTAATAGTGAAATGGCAAAGGCACCCTCTCATCATGTGACGCCGCCCGGGCCTGCTCCCCTTCCCTGAAGCAGGCTTGGAGCTCATACCATCCCCTACGCCTGAGTCAGTGTCTCTGTAGTCTTCGGGACCATAAGAACACCAGTATCTAAATATCAATGCATAGTTTCACATTGCCTATTAGCCAAATCTGTTCATATTTTAAGTCAACTGAGGCTTGAATCACAAAACCATAAAAACAAAAAGATCCACAATTTGAAGGAGAAATGAATAAATAGTTTATATAGAGAGAGTATTTTTATAAGAACTTCCAAGAGCAAAAATAAAATAAGTTTTTCCATAAGCAAAAATTAGCTAATGCACAAGTTAAAAAAAGAGAAACTATATGAGATAGCTTCTACAAATTGCCTTACGGATTTTAGCTTAATAAACAAACCAATAAGTGTTTATAGAGAACTTTCTCCGAACAGACCCATATTGTCATTCAATCTCATGTGGCCTCTATGATAAGTTTGTTGATCTCTATAATATCTATCTTAAAATCCATATCTGTTGAAAAATTAAACCCAATTTTACCTCTACACCAACCATACATTGAAATTAAACTAGAAAATAGTTAAGTATATTTTCGTAACTGTAAGTTTGAATTGAAAGAAAACTAATCTTACAGAGTGTATTCAAGGTAACCATCAACCCTTGGTTTGGCAATGCTTCCTTCAGGTCGCTTCCTTCTTGATTCTATGCGAAAACTCGCAGGGCATTCGGGATTGGAAGATTCCCCTTTGACAAAATCATCAACTCTGGCAAAAGGTATGAGAGCAATATCATCACCACCTTGGCGACCACCTTCCAATCTAACCCAATTTATGTGAGCAGCAGAAAACTCTGTACAAAGAGGATCTTGCACAGGAAGGTTCAGAATGTCCTCCATTCTCGGCATCTAACATTCCCCAAACAAAATCAACAACTCAAAATATCACCCATTTCCAATTCCAATTAATGAATCATATCATCCCCATTCTCCACAATTAAACCGAAAGAATTCTTGTAACATTAATAGTAAAAATTCTTGACGGGAAAATTCGGTTTACCTTGGTCGCATTCGCGTCAACGAAGTGGATGCAATGTTTTGGGATCAACGAGAAGTAGAATTCAGCGAGTGAGAGAAGTCTTCGATCGAATAGAGACAACAAAGATCAAGCACAAACGAAACTATGATTCTAGTTGAAATGGGCCTTCTAATTCCGTTTGCATGGCGATAATTGCTTTTTGCACCCATGTGTACGTTAAAGATAAAATTGTGTAATATGAAATTTTGAAATGTAGGGTTCAAAAACCATTTTTGTTTTTAGTATGAAAAACACTTATGGTTTATGCAATTCGTATAAAACTTCGAGGATAAGAAGTGACTCTGGAAATGCAGAATCCGTGAAAGATGTATTCCAAATTTTGGGATCCGAAAGTGCTTATTTACATTAAAAAAGTTAATAAATTATGTAATTTAAAAAATATATATATTTTAAAAATTATGATTTGAAAATTATATTCATATAAAATAAAACTTTTAGACTGTACAATCTAGCTTTTTTTAATTGAATTATTCAATATTGAAGGTTTTTATTAAATGTGTTGACGAGGAATGCCTTATACATCTCGTTGTAAAATATCTTGTTATTACTTTTTCACAAATAATAATATATTTCACTTATTTATTGTAAAAACTTCAATAAAATCTCCTCGACCAAATTATTGCTTCAAATGCCGTAGGTGATATATCAACTTTACATACTATTTTACTCTATAATTTAAATTTTATTTACGTAGAAAATAATCGGCAGTTAAAGAGTCATAAACGTGATTACAAATGAATGTAACACTTTGATATTGTATTATAATTAATTGTACTTAAGTGTGAACTAAGGAAAAATATAATACTACATTTTTCTAAAATATGAAATATAAAAGTTAAATCCATATATATATATATTCTGAATCACACAATTTAGTGTTAAAAGTTTACTTTCAAATTTGTGTAATATGAAAGACTTTTTCCAACTTTCATATCGTAAAATTCAACGATCTCAATTGAGGAGAATATACAATTATGAAAACCTCCAAACTAGAAACCATGTACTCCAATGTCATTTGAGAGAAAAGATGTAAAGTTTTGAAATGGCCTCTACTTTTGCACTCCTGGACTTTCCTTGAGCATTACCACAATTTATATATCCAAAAATTTCAAAATCACAATTTTATCTTTCAGAAAAGTGACTTTCGAATTATATATTTCACAATTATAACAACGACGATGATGATGGAAGAAGCAACAACGCAATGATGGTGTGGTACAATGGTAAAAGGTAGTTTAAACTTTTTCTATTTGTGGGTAAATGCAATTAGTATTTGTGGGTGTGTATAAAGTAATAAGGTTTTCAAATTTGCGTTGTTGGGCAAATTATGGGCAGAAAAAACAATGCTCCTGTGACCCATCGCCAGGTTGGCTTCTTACTATTAAATAGAAAAATAAGATAAAAAACAAGTAACACAAAAATATAACAACGTGAAAATTCTAAAATTGGAGAAAAATTATTAACTCAAAAAATAATTATTATGTGTAAATTTATATACAGATAAAACATTCTCAATCCTTTGACTTTAAGTACACTCTCTCCCAAGAAAAATTTAATTACATCTTACAATACTTTACAAGAAAGGATAGGAAAAGTCAAATATTAACTCAAAGTGACTTAGTCTTAGACTTGGGACAAAAAATATCATGAACTTAGAATCCATTATATAGTTAATAATATTCACTTCTTCAATTATTTTAAACGATGTGAGACTTTTTAAAATATGTTATTTTCATCTGCATAATAATAAGGGTGGTACAATGGATGTAAAAAAAAAGTGTAAAAGTTATCACAATATATTTTAATTTTTTATGCAAATGCATATCAGATTTAATATCATTCCCAACTATCAACTAGTTCACAGTTGTTGTTTTTTTGTGTTATTCTTTAAATAGTTTTTTTTTTTTTTTAAATATGGATATGTTTTATTGACTCTTAACTTTTCTTGTTTGTTACGCATTAACTAATACATAAGCATGCTCATTTGTTATATTATAAATAATTTATCTGTAAACATATTTATATGCACTATATCGAGTTTAAGAATACAAATAATTCAAAACATGTTTAATTTTAATTATAATAGATGTCCTGTAATATGATATATATTTAATTTTGAAACATAATAAACTTATTTTGAAATACAATATGATATATATTTAATTTTGAAATTTATTTTGAAATATATTTAATAGTCTAAGTATCAGGTGTTACAATAAATTAAAGTATCTGGAATAAAAGTTTGAAAGCGCATGCAGGGATAGAGAAAATGATACAAGAAATTCCCATATTGTATGGATGTGGGATGAAAATTATGAAACGTGAAATAAATTACTTGTTCAAATTGAATAATTAGTAAATTATAACATTTTCATTTAAAGTTTTAAGAAAATATAATATGTATTTATATTTTATTTTTTCTTAATTAATTTTTAAAATATTTTAAAACTTTTTTATCCCTCGACTTATTTTTCTATCATTACATCCCATATAATTTATAATTTTAACGTAAATTTACTGAAAAGAATCAAATTAGGTTTATTTAAAACATATTAAAACTTAATTAAATAAAAAGAAATACATATACTAAAGTAAATATTAAATATAATGTGAGACCCCTTTCTCTTTTACACTCCTATTCTGTAAAAAGGGTTGGGCCTGACCTTTTCGAGGGCCCAAGTTCAGCCCACTTTGGCACCTCAAGACCGCTTTCAGTCACTCACTTCTCTATTCTACCTCATTTCACATAAACAGTTCCCTCCTGTGTCTCCTGTGCTGAAAGCTCTGCTAGGACTTGAACGAACTTCCCGATTTCAAAAGTTGAACTCTCCTTCTACCACGTAAGTTGATCCCTCCTCTTGGTTCCTTTCGTTTTCAGTTCCTAAGCTCTAGTCTCACATCAATCTCTATAAGTCTAAGTTATTTTCGTACTTTTATGTCTCTTATTTCAGTTTCCTAAGCTGTTGTTGAGCTGTGGTGAGCTTCTGTTAGGGCTATCGTTTCCTTTAGCCTTCTTTTTCCAGGTAAGGGAAGCTAGGTTCTTTTTCGCGTTTTTGAAATATGTGGTTTGTTTTGGTTTCTGTTTCATGCTTAAATGATTGGAAAACGTTAGTTTTGGTATATTTCTGAGTTAGGGGTTCAAATATTCATGAAACTGTGATGTTTGACGTCATTTCTTGTATTCTGATGCGTCGCACAGTCGCTGGGCGACTGTGTATTTTTCTCTGATATACGCAGTTTTAATAAAATTGACTTTTCTGACTCATTAACCGTTGGATTGAGCTCAAATTTTGACATTTGGTTCGTAACATGCTATTTTATGGTTTGACCGGTTGGATCGTCGATTAGATGTGTGTAACTCAAGAAATGTGTCATGCATTACTGCAGTAATTTTGGTTTTGTGATAATAAATTTACTTAGGAATTTTGGTGTAAGAATTATGGTTGTGCGTTATGTTTTATTGTATGGAATTGTAGGCACTTAAATGTTGGCACTCATTTATTTAGGATGAATACTATTTTGTGATATATGTATGTCATGGTATGCATTTATAAAGTATGAGATTAAATGAAATCTTGTTATGTTTGAGTATGAAGTGGAAAACATGACTTGTTTGATTGGTGGTGGTTTGGCATGAGACTTGAATGATTGAGATGACATGTGGAAATTGTTGGTAAAAGAGTTTCAAGGGAAACTCTTAGTGATGGTGGTTAGTGTATATCTTGATATATATAGGAGATGTCTAGATAAAGGAAGTATCCTGAACTCTAAAAATGTCTAGATAAAGGAAGTATCCTGAACTCTAAAAATTATTCACGCTCACATAGAGTAGAATAATTTATGCGGGTGAGAGTGGTAGGAGGTCCTAGTCTTGGGACATATTGGGCCCAAGAAATTAAAGGATTAACCTTGTGTGTGGTTGGGTGATAACCCCTTGCGTCTAGACTCTGCAGAGTTTAGAAACCAACACATGTGCATACTTCGTTTAGAATTATATATCAAGAGTATGAGTATGATCATTGAGTCCTTCAATTGTTTGCTTTCACATGTTTTGGGTGCTTACTGCTTTGCTTGTCTATAACCTGTTTTATAATATGGTTGCTCAATAACATGTTAAATATTTTATCTCTAGCTTATCCTTTTGATTGTGTTTTTCTTATGTGGTGTTTCTTTTTGCGATGATCACCAAATCCATGGTGTGAGCAGACGTGGTGTGAGCAGACGTGCAGATTTTGAAGATCGTTGGGATGATAGAGATGTTGTTGTCTTGTTTTAGGCATGGCAGCTGGAGCTCTTTTGAGCAACTTTTGTCATACCGTTTTATTTATTTATTTATTTTATTTTTATTTTTTTGCAACTCCTTGCTCTGTGAACACTCAAGTTAAGCTCATGACCAATGTTTTGTGCCTTAGTACTCTTCCTCTAATAATATTATTGATAACTTTAGGATTATTCTTATATGTTTTCTGTTGGTGCTTCATTTTATACCATAACCCTATAACATTTTATTGATTAGAATTATTCTACTAAATTGGAACGTTACATATAACATCAAATTACTAATTAAACATAAAATTTATAGATAAAATGAGTTACATTAAAATATTTAATTTATCAAACATACTTTAAAAAAATTAGATACTTGTTTTTATGGAAGGTTTGATTTAAACTCTTATGTATTAATATATGAAATATTTTTCTTTCTTCCGAAAACTCTCTTAACAAATCAATGGCAGAAAAACATTGATTTGAAATGCAAACATGTTTTCGACAGTGACACTTGTTTGAACAGTATAAAAGCAGAGTTCCCTTTCACTCTTCTTCTCATGCTCCATTCTTCAGAGCTTAACTCTCACTCCATTTCCATGGCACAACCCTCTCCAACCCCAGACTCAAGTTCCTCCACCGTGCAGAAAGTAAAACGCAACCTCGTCATGCGTTCCACCTGGGCCGAACTAAACGGCGCCATGGGCGACCTAGGCACCTACATACCCATAGTCTTGTCCCTAACCCTAGCAAAACAACTCAACCTCGGCACCACATTGATCTTCACCGGCTTCTACAACATCGTCACCGGAGCCATCTACGGCGTCCCCATGCCCGTCCAGCCCATGAAATCAATCGCCGCCGTCGCCCTCGCCGACCCCACCTTCTCCGTTCCCGAGATCATGGCCTCCGGGATCCTCACCGGAGCCACTCTCTTGGTGCTCGGCGTCACCGGACTCATGCAGCTAGCTTACAAGCTCATTCCTTTATGCGTCGTGAGGGGAATTCAGCTCGCGCAGGGCTTGTCCTTCGCGTTGACCGCGGTCAAATACGTGAGGAAAGTGCAAGACCTCCCCAAATCCAAATCTTTGGAGAACAGGCACTGGCTTGGGTTTGACGGGTTGATTCTCGCCACACTATGTGTTTGTTTTATTGTCACTATAAACGGTGCTGACGAGGACCATGGTTGTCACCGCCAGGATCAAGGTCAAGAAGAATTGAGGCGTGAAACCCAAGTTAGAAGCAAAATGAGGAAGGTGAGAAGGGTTTTTTTCTCCCTTCCTTCTGCTTTTCTGGTGTTTGTGCTGGGTGTGGTTTTGGCTTTTGTAAGAAGGCCAAGGGTTATGCATGAGTTTAGATTTGGACCCTCTTCCATAGAGGTGGTGAAAATGTCTAAACATGCATGGAGGCAAGGATTTATAAAGGGTACTATTCCTCAACTCCCATTGTCAATTTTGAACTCTGTGATAGCTGTTTGTAAGCTTTCATCAGACTTGTTTCCGGGTAAGGATTTCTCAGTGACATCGCTGTCTGTAACTGTGGGGTTGATGAACCTTGTGGGAGGGTGGTTTGGGGCAATGCCATGTTGCCATGGGGCAGGTGGGCTTGCAGGGCAATACAAGTTTGGAGGGAGAAGTGGTGGGTGTGTGGCACTTCTTGGTGCAGCCAAATTGGTGTTGGGGTTTGTGTTGGGGAGTTCATTGGCTCATTTTTTCAACCAGTTTCCTGTGGGGATATTAGGGGTGTTGCTATTGTTTGCTGGGATTGAACTAGCCATGGCTTCTAGGGACATGAACACCAAAGAAGATTCCTTTGTTATGCTCATTTGTACTGCAGTTTCTTTGGTGGGTTCCAGTGCTGCTCTTGGTTTTCTGTGTGGGATGATTGTTTTTGTGCTTCTTAAGCTCAGGGATTGGACCAATGGCAAGCCACTGAATGCTATTTGGAGGCATGAAGACACAAATGAACAAGTGTGAAGGAGAAAAATAGGATATTGAATATGTATCTCATTATCTATATATGCTGTTGCTAATTAATGGGTTATCAGTGTCTTGTAGTGTAAATAATTGCATGACTTAGAATAAATCGTCTCATGCAAGTTTCTTTTTGTTGCCAATTATTCTAGCTTTTTCTGGGATTTGACACTGAAATGTTGAAGTTTTAGTCATGTATTTGTAAGGAAAGAATATAAATATGTAGCTTCTGCTTCAAGTTTTGCTATGGCTCTTATTCTTCTATCTCTGCTTGTATACATGTGTAAAATGGTGAGTATATGTACTTGTGATTGTTTTTTCATTCTCTTATGTTATGTTTACATTCATGACTTCTTTCACCCAATAATTCTTACCTCTGATTTTTTTTTATATAATTAAAAAAATTTATTCTTTTTGTTTATTATATTAGTCCTAATGAAACTAGTTATGTTTTAGTGTGAAAAGATTGTTTTTCTTATCTTATTCTTGGTCTCTTGTGTAGGTAGCATTTCACTAATTAAGTTTGTTGTATTCTTTTTCTTTCATGAGTGTGATATTTTAATATGCATGTGGGGTTGTGTTAATCCATCAAACCATCAAAGAAACTTTTTGTTGCATAATCCCTTTTCAAATTGCTTTTTGGCTGGCATTGTTCACCTGATGCTAATTAATTTCTCTGCTTTTTAAAATTTTAAACTTATTTTACACAATGATAAAAAAAAAAAAAAAAGGTTTCTCCATGATTTTGGTGCTTACTTTTCGGATACAGCTTTTGGTAGTAATGAGCAAACATAATACAAAAGAAAAAAAAACGTTGACACATCCTATTTTAATAACCAGCCATCAAACACTAATTATATATATTTTTATTTAAAAACATATATTCTAACATATCATTAATACAAGATTTTCTATTGAGATGTTACATACAATATCTGACTTTTACATCGTCTTACATTTAAGAGAACAATAGAAAAACTCTTCATGATGGAAATATATATATATATATATATACATATATATATATATATATATATATATATATATATATATATATATATATATATATATATATATATCGATTAGTACCATTAAAAAATATGTACTGTTGAGATAGTTAGTTTCTACTTAAACTAACAGAAAAAGGGGTTTTGTGATGCAAGTTATTGAATTTTTAAACTGTGTTATATTTAATTTTTTAAAAATAACACTGAAATATTTTATTTTTAGATTTTTGTTAGCTATTATAAATTTTAATTTTATACATCCTTCAGTAGATGTATGAAAAAACTAAAAAATGAACTTGTACTAAAAAAGATTTAGCTAACTTATTGATTTATTAATGATATTCATGGGTAAAATAATGTGTTCACGAATGAGAAAAAATGTCTCCTACTTTGTGCAAATTGATAGCAAAATTATCAGCTTTTGGAATAAAAGATTTTCCATGCTTTAATGATTGTGGTTTGAAAATCACTTGGTCACATTGGCTAATTAAAAAACAATAAGTGATTGCTTTCAATCTCATCTTATTTGTCCAACGTTTTAAGCCGTAAATATTATTTTTAATTATTTTGCTTTTCGAAAAAAATAGTATTAATAATATTGTTCACTCGTCATGTCTCTTGAATATATAATCATAATCGAATTCATGTGTATAAATGGAATAATATCAATTGAGAGACATTATAGTTCAAATCTAGGTATTTAATGGGTTTTTAAAATTTATTTTTTATTAGATACTTTGGTTTTAGAATAAAGAAAAATAGTATTTTGGAATACTTTTCTTTTCCATATTCTATTATATATAAGTACCTCAGCATGTAGTGGTATGTCTTAAAAATAATAATAGTTTCGAAAGTTTTTGTGTGTAGACACTTTATTCTTATTCCATGGAATATTTTTCTTCTTTTTTTCATATTACTTTTTTATATATTAATAATTTAATTATGTTTTTTAACTTAAAGTACTAATGTATATTATTAAAATGGGTTGAAGAATGAATATTTTTATAACGTGACAGAAATCACGTAAATTTAAGAAAAAAAAAACATGAAAAGCACCTCTGAATTGACATTAAAAACCATTTTTTCCACAATTATAAACATAATAGTATAATCAAATTCAAAGTTAAAAAAAAAAAAAAAATTGAAGTGGATTTAAGTTCAGACTTTTGAATTGGGGAAGAAACTGGACTAATGTTTTAACAAAGGAACACAAATGAAATTCGGTAATTGATTGTGGTTTATGTGTGAAACTATAAATATATTAAGAATTAAAATAAGAGTATAATGTTGTGAATAAGCATGCACTTTTGTAAGTGGTACTAGTGCTGTATTTGACCTATGCTGCATTATTAGGGATCCTAATGTTTTGTGGTCAAACAGCAAAAGTCAAGAAGGTGTAGGTCCGACATTAATACTCGGAGAGACACTTTTGTTTTAGTTTATATTTATTTTAGGTTAAATTACTCGTTTGGTTATTTTATTTGTTAAGTAATATCAATTTAGTTTTTAAGTTTTTTTTTTTTTAAATTTGATCCTCATTTTCTTAAAAATGATTAAAGTTAGTTGTTACCGTCAGTTTGATCAAACGGGGTTAAAGTCAACTACGTGTCAATTTCTTTTTTTTTTTTAATTTTTTACACGTATTGTCACGTGTCAAAATCATTCAATTTTGTCCTTATATTAATTTTTAGTTTCAATTTTTGTAAAAATGAAATAATAGTGTCTCTCATTAGATTGAGATTCAATTTACTTTTTTATAAATCTTATGGTATATTCTTATTAAAATTAATATTTTTATTAAATATTTTTAGAAATATTTTAAATTAACTTTAAATTCTATACAAAATATTAAACTTTTATTTTGTTTTAAACTTAAAATTTAATTCCTAAACTTATGTGTGACAAGTTTGTTGATTTTTAATCTTTACTGAGTTTGTATAATATGATACACTTATATCTTTATATACGATGATAAAACTGTTAATTGTTGAAATTAAATTTGGAGTTTAATTTTATTTAATAATAAAACTATAAAAAAAAAGTTTGTTCAAACCATCGCTCTCTTCCGCTCAAATGCACAAAAACAAACGAATGATACAGTCGTTCGCCATCGTTCTTACACAACAATGCGTAAATCCTCGGTTGCTATCACTCTAACACATGAGAATATTTAATATAATTAAATATTCAAAATTCAAGCTAAATACCATTAATTTTAATTTTAATTTGAAGGTTATTTTGATACAAAACAATAAATATTAGCCCTTAACATATATAAATCAGTTAAGAATTATATTATTATGTGTAAAATAAGAAAAGTAAATGTTTACACAAAAATGTATCCTCTTTATAATATATATATATATATATATATATATATATATATATATATATATATATATATATATATATATATATATTATTTAATATA
>Ga0214545_1009022_pt1 | contig 15462 bp, 11 predicted proteins | sample CNSS4metaG_FD_160064 | JGI IMG/M metagenome (GOLD analysis project Ga0214545, IMG submission 160064) | Root nodule microbial communities from cowpea collected in UCLA plant growth center, Los Angeles, California, USA - CNSS4 | ecosystem: Host-associated > Plants > Roots > Nodule | place: USA... | reverse complement strand
TTTCTCATTTTCCTCAGCATAAATAAAAAAGAAAAATTGGAAGATTTAAGACTGGTAAAGCAGTACCTCAATGATATTAGAGCCTCGTAAAGACACCACCTGCATGATGCTTTGCCCGTCTTGAAGCATAACACGTTTTTCCTCTGTAGCCCTCTTCAAATTCTTCCTTCCTCCTCTCATGGCCATGATAGTCAAAACGGCGGCGCCTCTCTCGGCGGCTCCTCTATCAGCGGCGATTCCAGCAGTATCAACGTACCTGGCGGTAGCGGCAAAGTTCTCCAACGTGTTGCGGAGCCTTCGGCCGTGAGAGGGTCTGTCTTTTGGCTTCCTCAGGGCCGTGTGAAGCTTAGCTTGCTTTAGCAGCCACGTGATGATTCAAGATTCGTGGTAGGCGTAGGTTTTGCACGTGAATCAGAAAAGGAAGAATACGATCTTGTCGCAATTGAATCCGTAACTGTAGCTATTGAGTCTGCTGTGGGAGTACAGCGCCTTCCTCCCTGACTTTACTTTCCTAGCTATCAAACCCCTCTTCAAACCCTTGTCAGAAGAACGTGTATTGATTCCATTTCTTCTCGTCCATCGAATTGGGGATCCTATCTCCTAGTCTTGATCTACCCGGTCCCCTCGGAATAAGATGGAGATGGAAACAGGAGCGGAGAACCCCAGCTGGAAGGTCTTTGGTGGCCTCTCTACGAGTGTCTCCGTGAGGGATGGGGTTTACAGCTCTAGGGCCTCTCTACGAGTGTCTCCGTGAGGGATGGGGTTTACAGCTCTAGGGTTTTTTTTTTTATGGGTTGGAATTATTTTTTAACCTAAAATGTTTAACTCATTTAGTTTAAAACCCAATTAAACGGCATAAAATTAAGCATGATTTAAAAAAACATCAATTGAAAAAAGACGGTTAAACAATATGAAGTAAGTAATGAGGAGTTAGTTAGGATGAATCGGAAATAATTGAGAATGAGAAAGAATTTGTAAAAGCAGAAGAATATAAAAAGCAATCGGCAAGAGGAAGATGTGTATGGAGTTGAGTGAAGCGTACCGTAGCGAGTGGCGGAGAGATCGGAGAAAGAGAGAAGATTGGAGAGAGAAAAGTATGAGAAGAAATAAGAAAAGCGAATGAATTTTACTCTCTCAGAAGAAGGAGAAGAAAAGAAGGAGAAGAAGAAAAAGAAGAGAGGAAGAAGGAGAAGAAGAAGAGAAAGAAGGAGAAGATGAAGGAGAAGAAGGAGAAGAAGAAGAAGAAAGAGGAAGAAGAAGACAACGGCGGCGGCGGCAACGGTGGCGGCGACGATGGTGGCAGTGGCGACGGCGATGGCGACGACGACGACGACGGCGACATTGACGGCGACGGGGACGACGACCACGAAAAAAAAAACGAAAAAAAAAATTGAAAGAGGGAGGAGGAAGAAGATGACTAGTGTAACAAATTTACCGACGGATTTTTGGTAAATATCGACGGATATTCCGATTGGTAATTAAGGACGGATTTTTCCGTCGATAATTACCGACGGATTTTTCCGTCGGTAATTACCGACAGATTTACCGACGGATTTTTTTGTCGATAATCACCGACAAATTTATCGACAGATTTATCCGTCGGTAATTACCGACGGAACATGATTTCCGTCGGTCAAATTTTACAGACAAGCATTTTACTGACGAATTTTTGACCGTCGATGATCCGTCGGTAATGTTGATTTAGCGACGGATTTTGGCCATTACCGACGGATTTTGATCGTCGGTAATAATGATTTTTTTGGTAGTGAAAAAAGGCGCTATCATTTACACCATAACTGAAATAGGTTGTGTAAAGTTTGAGTACGGTTCATCCCTAATTAAGAAGCTTGTTCTTCTTGTATATATACATGAAGGTATTTTGGTAAATTAGAAAATAATGGGAATGAATATTCACGGATACAGATACTATCATAATCATATCTACCACGTTAACACGCGGCTATAAAAAATATCCATATCATTACATGTGAATATCCATTTATAATATTAATTTCTTACACGTTAGGAATTTTATTCGCAGATACCTACGAGTATGAATATTTTTGACATCCCTATCTCTTACTATTCCACCTGATATAATCACCACCACCCCGAAGACGAGGAAGAGAGGTAAAACTTTATAGAGAAGGAAGACAAAGAGAATGTATTGCTGAAAAATATTCATTCCAGAAAACTCTTTGTGGAAAGTTCTTCTTGAAAAACTCAATTTGAAAAACATGTACCTATTTGGCCCAACACATATACTCAAGTATAATATATGGCCAATTATCGGTAATTTGATTCCATCATAAATATAATTTTATGCAATATATCAACAAAATTTATGGTTATTCTGTCAAATAATATTACTATTATTATCATGTTGATTTATTAAAAAACATTCTTATCGAGTTTAGATTTTGTATTTGCAATACATGGCAAAATCTTGGGAGTCTCTTTGTAAGGTAAGTTAGTCTAAACACGGGAAGATCCACTAGCAAAAGACTCTCTCATGCTTAAGTAAGTGAGAAACTTAAGGATCTGTTAGAATAAAAGTGAAAGTATGAGAATGTTTTCAATGAGTTATATTTCCTGGTTGAGCCCTCTATTCAGAATTAGGGAGATATGGTTATTGTGCCCAAACATCTGAGTAGTAATGGCAAATAACCATCTCATGAATGAGAGGCCACACCAACTATTTGACTTGAATATTCATTATGGGTAAAAATTATCGAGCCTTAATGGTGCATATGTTAAGCACATATTTTGTCACATTTTTAATAACTAAAAGAGTTAATTGAGTTAAATAGCTCATTTTAGGTTAGATTCTTCTATTGTAGTGATTTGACCTCTTTTATAGAATTCTTGTTAATATGTTATTTTAAGCATCCTGTTAGGATTGATTAATTAGTTTCTAGTCTTAGCATTCCTAGCATTTAAAACTTTAGGTTGGTGATTTAGTCTTGATAGTTTAGTTTCATTAGGAGAACTAGTCTAGTTAAATAGTTTGGTTTATGCATTCATCATAGAATTAAGGTGAGTAACTTGTGTGATCTCTTTTGAAGCAAGAAAAGCAAATAAAGGCTAACCATAGAAGGTTGAGTAAGGTCTGATTAGCAACATACCTGGCCATTAGAGAACCGTGGCTCCACTAGGCGAAAAGGACTTAATCAAGTGATACAAAAGTTGACTTCATAGTTGACATCTTTAAAATAATACTTTTGGTGCTGCTATTTGTTGGAACCTTCAAGGACAACTAATTAATGAACTTGCTCAAGGTTGAAGAAAGGAAAAGTAAAGGGAAAATGCAGCAAAAATGCAAGCTAGTGCATAGAAGAACAATAAAAAAGGAATGGTTGATAAGGGAGTTGACATTTTGAAGTAAAGCTCAAATGTAAACTCTAGCTTTTGGAGATCACAAAGAACAACTATTGGCATTATCGAGATGCATACACCACCAATATCAGCTCTTCAGCTCTTGCATCAAAACACATCATACAGTTTGATACGATGCATCAACATACACTTCAAACGAGTTAGTCATATCAAGAATAGGTAGAAGTGGAGCACTCACCAATCTTTTCTTCATCTCCTTGAAACAAGCTTCACATTTATCCGTCTACTAGAAAGGTTGATCCTTTTGATATAGTTGCATTAAAGACCCCACCATCTTAGAAAATCATTCCACAAACCTGCAGCAATAACCTGACAGCCCCAAAACACTTCTCACATTTGTTATAGTCTTAAGACACTCCCAATTTAACACAACTTCAACTTTTTCCAGATCCACAAAATTACCTTGTGCTTAAATCACATACCCAAGGACCTACACTTTGTGTAACTAGAACTCACATTTGGACAACTTCCCATACAACTCATCTTCTCTTTCTCTTATCTTGAGAAATACTCTCAAGTGGCAACATACATCACTGATCTTGAGTATGGTGAGCCTTGTGCCCCCTCAAGGGGCGTGCCATCACCATTGAGCCCCCTCCCCTCTTCTTGTCTTCCATCTTTTATCATCTTCTTTCACTTTTTGTTATTTTCGTGCTTAGTTCAATTCACATGTTATGTATTTATGTTCTTATTTTAGTTTTCTTGTTAAGTGAACTTCTCTTCCTTCTCTAGAGTTCCTTGAATTGAACCCTCACATCTAGATAACATATTATTATCTTAATGACTAGTGGGAATATTCATGGAGCTTTCTAAATCACCACAACACAATATTTGCTAACTCTTAAAATGGGTCTTTATCACATGTGAAAAAGAATCTCAATTGACATATGTTACAAGACTGTCTCCACTTGATGAATTAAAAATTTGGTGCCAAGTTGCTAAAATAAACAAAGGCAAGGTATATGGACTTTGATGTAAGTCAATGAAATTGGGAAACACCTGTATCAAGAGTCTTCATCATCGGTCCATGCTATAAGAGAAGAATTGAATAATTAAAAAATCAATTAAAGGTAGTTCAAACTAAGAGAAATGGTATTCGCTGTAGAATTCTAAATAATGATAGAAATTCAACAAAATAACAAAATGTTTCAAATGTTGATGGAAAAGATGGATGTTCAACCTTCAATATGAACTACAACTCATTTTGTAGCCAACTTTATTAAGTTTCTTGATGACTTTAAATCTTTGTAAAACATGTAACATTATCTTTGCATGATGGTTTTAGCTTAGATACATTAAAAATATATTCTAGTGTAATATTATTAAACTTTACTTTGTAAAATTAAAAAATATTTCATGTTGCAAATGTGTTATAAATGATATATTTTAATGTTTGAAATGTGTATAAATACTTGATATATTTTAACTTTTAAAACAAGAATTTACAACTTAAAAAATTAGTATTAGTGATTGAATTTGTAACTAATATATTAGTCATTAAAATGTTCAAACTCACTAAGACAATCGATCACTGAATCGATTACTAAATCGGTCACAAGATCAATAAAAAAATCAATCATAAAATCAGACACTAAATTATTCATTAAATTGATTACTAAATCAGTTACAAAATCAATCATAAAATTAATTAGTGAAGCGGTTACAAACATTAGTGACAAAATAAATAGTGACTAATTTACATCAGCCATTATATTGATTGGTGTCTGATTTTTTCCATTTAGTGACTAATATTTTGATTACTATTTTTTATTTATTTACATGTTTGGTTAATAGATGTGTTGCAAACATTCAAAAGAAAAACAAGATTCCACATCACTTATTGTCATAAGTAAAATGTGTGCTCTATAATAGATGTGTTTCTTGTAAGAAGGGTAAGTCTTAAAAAGATATAGCCACCAAAATCAACACTGCAGTCATCGTCACAAATGTTTCTAAATAGTAGTTCCATTGCGTTGGGGAGCGGTACTCAGCGGAGATCGCATTTCTCCATCGCGTCAAGTCACAAAATAATAGCTCCATCGAATTTCTCCAGCAAATCGTCTTCCTCACGATGTAGTTTGGAGCTCCACTGTTCACTGTCGTCGTTCATCTTGAACATTTCACCAACATGAGCAAGATAAAAGGTAACCCTAGGACCTCAATTTGATTCTTTGTTTATGTAGTATGATCACAAAATTGCATTCTCGTAATACCTTTTTACAAAATTTCTCTAAGCCTTTATGCTTTGCTTCCATTCTTTTTGTCTTATGATCTCTCAGCATTTTACTTTTCCTTTCTTTAATTTTTTGTTATTGGTTGTTGGAAAAAACTCACACACACTAGAAGAATATGCAATGTAACTTATTGTGGTGTTTTTCATTGATGGAGAATGCGCTATTATATAGCCAATTACAAACCAAATAATAACAAACCAAACTAAATCTTTATCTAATCTAATCTTATATTATCAAACTAAATCTTATATATTCTAACTAACTAAAATAACAACTAACTTAAATCTAATTAACCAAATATAAAATACCCTATCACTTTGCTAAATAAAAACAACTCTATAATCTAAAATATAATCTAAATATCATCTAACAAAATTAAAGATTATCTAACAAGATTAAAGATTATCCAACATTGGTTTGGTAGGTGAATCCACGTTACTTTCCTTGGTTCTAAGTGTATAACTGTTAAATATTGTAGTGCTTATATTGTTTTTACTGCTGCAGCGTTAGGCTATCACATTAGGTTTCAATTTGATGTCAGTGCTTGTTTTGATTAGTTAATTTGAGAGTTGAATCTTGTTTCAGCTCATGCATGGAATTTCTGATTTTGGGTTTAACAATTTGAGCTTATCTCTAATCATGCACCAGCATTCTAAGTCATTCTCCATAGTCATTGCATCTACATTGCATTTATACTTCAAATTCTTTGCTGATATAATAAGCATATCCACTGTAGTTGGGGGTTGTAGACGTTCTCTGCTATGTTTTGATCTTATTGCATGACTCTGCATCATGATTCAGTTTATGCATGATTTCTAGTTCTGAATAAAGTACATATCCATTGCATTGATTCATATTTAACAGCTTGGATTAATTGCAATTTGCATGGTTTGAGCATAAACTTTGTTTTGCATTTTGGGTTAGGCTATTTTATACATCCATTCAGTGGCTGCCATTCTTCTTCCCTTCTATAATCTACCTTCACAGTTGCATCTCATGCATTCATCTTCATTTGAGAATAATTTAAATGCATCTTTGCATTGCATCTAGAGTTAAATTGAATTGGATAGGTTGCTAAGTTGAAGCTCCTGATATGAATATGACTTGAATAAGTTATTACTATTGTCAAAGTTTTAAAATTTCTGCTGCCATATGATTTGATGTTGTCATAGACCAGGATTCTGTTGTGAACTTTGCATTGCACTCACGTGTTTGTTCCATAAGGCTGCATATTACTTTAAATTGCTAGTTTTCATGCATACTTAGCTAGTGCATATGCATATAAGTAGTTCATACCACATTTGCATTGCATCAGGAACCTGATTATGAATTGATTAAGTTGTTGTTGGAATCCTTAATCTAACTTGCCACTCAGGTTTCACGTGAATTTTGCATTTGCTGCATCTGTTGTATGTTGTCCATTTGGTTTCAAGTATGCTTTTGGTTGCATACTTACAACCCCATCATGGAAGTAAATTAGCATGTGACTCATGTTTCTCACTCTCCCCTTAAATTTTCTTTTACAACTTTTCTTTTGAAATTACAGTAAATTTAATAGTTATACTACACAAATTTAGGCTTTATTACCGTCTCTGAACTATTACAGAAAAAAACTAAGTCGTGTCATAAAATTTCAGGAAGAAGCCTATCCTCCAAGAATGACTTGAACAAAACAAATGATCTTTCAGGTTGTGAGAAAGGGGCCGCATGAGAGGCACCTCTGTAGGGGACTATTGTATTCAGTCCTAGTTGTCTAGCCAGCTTTTGAACTAAGTTGCAGCTTCCAGTTAGTGGAATTACTGAATCTTGATCTCCACTATAATGAAACATAATATGCTTCAATTAATTTGTACATTTGAAACATAATTTGCTTCTATTTCTCAACTCAATGTAGCTTCCCATCAGCATGTTCTTTTGGATTCATTGATTGATTGACGTCACATTTTATTTGCACATTTTATTTGCAGTTTTATTGGAAACCTTGGTCTCTGTGGCTATTGGCTGGATTCATCTTGTCAAAGGTCTCATCCTACTGAGCGAGGTTAGCTGAACTTTCTAGTAGGAATACCATGTTGCTTATTCACATTTCTGTTTTATGGTTTTATAGTAATTAAAAAATCTCTTAGTTTCTCCCCCCTAAAGATCTTCCCATCAATGTTTTGTTTGTATGATTTTCCCTGAACACCAATCACACACATTTTGTGGGACCTATTTATCTTAGTTGGATATGAATTATCTCTCTAACAAGCTATCTTTAACTAAATAAAACCATTATTGCAATTTCTCACCCAAAACTATTGTACGCTTCCAATCACATTCGCACATTCATTCAAGTTATAGGAAAACAATTTTAAAGTGTTTTAAATAATTGTAAAATATATGTTTTGTTACAATTTTATTACTATAAAACAGTTTACTTATTATTAATTATTATACAAAAGTTCAGTAAATTTATATTTAATTACTATAAGAAAGTCGTGTTTTCATGTTAATCTAAAAATGTACCATTCTTATTTTTAATAAAGTAATATTTTAAAAAAATTATCCTCAATTGTTTTTTCTTTTTAACCAATTTTTCCTTTAATCTCGATGGTGTTTTTTTTTTCAAGAAACCTCATTTCATTTGATCAAATTCAAATAATTTAACCTTGTCATTCCATGTTGCTACCTTAAGATTTAAATTTGGGGGATAAATAAAAAATCACATCGCTCATCTTTTCATTACTTTAGATTTTTTTTTTTTTTTACTTCTTTCGTGACTCCAATATAATTTAAACTTGTCATTCCATATATTATTTGTCAGCATTTCAGTCAAACTAGAGAAAGTTCACAGTAGGCTAAGAACCTTGCAACCTTGGTTCACCCCCCTGTAATTTTATTCTGTTATAAAGCATGTGATAACTCCATAGTTTTGTCTTCTCTGTTTCTAGTACTTCCTTTCTCTGTCATCTATTTCTCTGTTAACAATTTACATAAGTATATTATAATACATATGTGAATTTGAATAAGTTATAAGTTTTTTTTTTTTATTCTAGGTTATAAGTTTTTTTTTATTCCAGGTATTTGATGTTGGAAGTGGTACTCTATCACCTATTGGTATAAGAAGATCAAGCGGGCATAAAAGACAAGTTAGGAACATAGATATAGAAACATAGCTATAGAAATTTAGCAAAATGTATTATAATAATATTTTAGATTTTTTTTTGGCTTTTGTTTTCAGTGTGAAAACTTTTGGATGGTGTTTCATAATATCAACTTTTTAAATATAAAATATAAATTATGAATGAAAGTATTAACGATCAAGATGTTGTGTGATTTTTTAATTTTATGGAAAACAGGTTCAATAATAATAGAAAGCAGGTTACATAAAAATAATATAAAAAAAATCATATTCAAATTATGACAGTTGAAACATCGTATAACACATTTGTACAGTGCAAATAATGGCATTTCTAGATGTTGTATTTTGCATGACAATTTTTTAAAAATAAACAAATTAAGACGGTTTCCACTGTCATTATTTGCGAACAAAATACGACGGTTCGAACTGTCATTATTTGCGTAATGCATTTAATGGCAGGTGTTGCGGCGTTTCGTCCAAGACCGCCATATTATTCGTTGTGACGGCAGGATATATGGCGGTACCCGTACCCGCTATACGCGCAAAATATGGCAGTCAAAATCACCATTTTATACCTTAAATAACCGTCGTATTTAAAATTTTTTTTTGTAGTGGAAAGAGAAGTTTAGCGCATTGGTTACTCAACAGAAAATGAGCTTTAAGAAGTGTGGAAAGATCTTCCCATTTGCATGCCCACGGCAAAACCTTAAAGAATTAGAAGACTATTGGCAAGACTTAATTACAACCATTCATTGGAAGAAATAATGCATGTTCCTTAGCTTAGTTTCACTGAAACTTCTCCTCTAGGCATTACCCATCACCACAAGCTGTCATTTATTGTGGTCTATTCCTAACAATTCCTCAATAGACATGACTACTTGATTAGTTTTATGGAATGCTATAGGAAAGAAAGTGATTTTGATATTTTTAGCAAAGAAATTGATTTCATGGAAAATTTCATACAGGGCTATAGGGTTTTTGACAGATCTATATTAATAAATCACTGAGTTATTCATGTAAATGAGTACACTTGATCTTTAAAAAGGTATTAAGTTAACTTTGTTTTTTCCATTTTTTTTGTTTCCAACTTAGTCACAGTACATTCATTGAAGAAATAATGTATATGCTCCTTAGCTTAGTTTCATTAAAACTTTTCCTCAGGCATTATTCATCAGTAACAAGCTATAATTTATTGTGGTCTATTCCTGACAATTCCTCAATTGACATAACTACTTGACTAGTTTTGTAGACTATAGGAAAGAAAGTGATTTTAATATTTTTTAGCAACGAAAACGATTTCATGGAAAATTTCATACTACAGGGTTTTGGACAGATCTATATTAATAAATTAATGAGTTATTCATGTATATGACTAAACTCGATCTTTTAGAAGGTATTAAGTTAACATTTTTTTTTCCATTTTTTTTGTTTTCAACTTGTGGAACTTTACATTCACAATGACATTAAAAGAAAAATAAAACTCTTAAAAGGGGAAAATGATAATGAAATTAAAGACCAAGTCACAACATTAAATTGCGAACGACAAGATGGAAAACATTAAGGACAAAGGCATTTGTCCTCGAAACTTTACCGTTTCTTCCTATGATGAATGCCAACATCGGGCTTTTTTTTCTAACACAAAAATACAAAACAATAGTATATAGTCTCTTTGCATCATCATTAATGAAATTTTGCCATTATCAGCATTGATGATGCCATCTTATTGGTTTTCATAGAGTTAGAGAATACTCCCAAAATTATTATAAATTTTATGAACCCCTCTAAAAATATTCATTGGTTTCAGTTTTCTTAGTCCTCCGCAACATGAAGTTTATTCTTTTTCTAATGAGTTGCATATTTCATAAACTGTTTTTACCTTCTGAAACAGTTTTCATTGCAGCAGAGACTTCATCCCTTACACAATCCCAGTCCCTCAGTTACAAACAGACCTTAGTTTCCCCCGGTGGAATCTTTGAACTTGGTTTCTTCAACCTAGGAAATCCCAACAAAACCTACCTCGGGATCAGGTACAAGAACATCAGTGTACAAAACATAGTATGGGTTGCAAACAGTGCCATCTCAATCAACGACTCTTCAGCCATCTTGAAACTAGACAGTTCTGGCAATTTGGTCCTCACACAAAACAACACGGTTGTCTGGTGCACAAGTTCTGAAGAAAAGGCACAGAATCCAGTAGTAGAGCTCCTGGACTCTGGAAATCTTGTGATAAGAGATAGAAATGAAGCAGAGGCAGATGCATATCTGTGGCAAAGCTTTGATCATCCATCTAATACATTGGTGCCAGGAATGAAGCTTGGATGGGACCTCAAAAGAAATTTTAGTGTTTTTCTGAAAGCTTGGAAAAGTGATGATGATCCGACACCAGGAGACTTATACTGGGGCGTTGTTCTGCATCCTTATCCTGAGATGTATATGATGAAGGGACCAAAAAAGCACTGGAGACTTGGGCCATGGAATGGTTTGCGTTTCAGTGGAAGGGAACTTAAAACCACTCATAACCGTTATGAGTTTGTCTCCAAAAAGGAAGAGGTTTATTTCAGATGGAACCTAAATAAAACTAGTAAAGTAAAAAAATTTGAACTGAACCAAACTGCTCAACAGCTTCAACATTTTGTATGGTCAGAGACATCATGGACTTTGTCTTCACCAATTCCAGTAGAGTACTGTGATAAATATGGAGTTTGTGGAGCCAATACTTATTGCACCTCTGCAACATCATCGTGTGATTGCTTGAAAGGGTTCAAGCCCAAGTCTCCTCAGAAATGGAACACAAAGGCCCAAGGTTGTGTCCTCAAACATCCATTTAACTGCAAAAACAAGTTGGGTGATGTTTTTTTTTTCATGGATGACTTGAAAGTGCCGGATACTGAATATACGTTTGTGGATGAGACTCTGAATTTAAAACAATGCAGAGCCAAGTGCTTGAATAATTGTTCCTGCATGGCATATACCAATTCAAATATAAGTGGAGCAGGCAGTGGCTGTGTCATGTGGTTTGGTGATTTATTTGACATCAAACTGTGTTCAAATCCAGAAATGGGACAGCGCCTATATATAAGGTTCAATCCTACAGAATTAGGTAAATACTTTTTCAGTTTGATCCTTTTATTATTTCTCTCTTCCTAGTTTCAATCTTGTCTGAGATAGTTTAAGCTTGGTCCTTCAATATGAAACTGAACCTATGTTGTTTTATTCATTCAATTCAACTATGAAGAGTCTATCAGTCACAAGAAGAACTCTACAATAATATATGTAACCTCCATTGCTGCAACTTTCGGAGTGATTCTTGCTATTTATTTTGTCTACAGAAGGAAGACTTCAGGTAAATTAATCTTCTCTTTCTCATATTTCTCCGCAATTATAAGAGAATAGTTCTACTAATTATATTATAAATGGAAATTCTGCTATTTGTCCATTTGCTTGACAAGTGCTTTATTGGTTTTATTAATGATCCTTTGGAATCTCGGTTAACTTACATTATAGCAGGGTTCTGTTCCGTGTCTCTTTGACATAATGTCGTATAGTAAGGTTTAACGATATTGAACGTAAAAACAATCACAAAATTCTGATGTTTTGTTTTCTCATAGCAGCCAAAAATAGAAAATAACTACGAAAGTTATGTTGATGATCTAGATCTCTCATTACTTGAAAGTTATGTGTTTGATCAAAATCAACAATACATAGAACCACAATATCTCAAATGACAATAACTAAACTCATAAAAAATATATAAATCCAACTGTGATATTAAAGCCGACGGTTCTAAGTGACTGACCGCATAATCATAATAAAAAAGGATCACCCAAGTAATTGACTTTATAACTATAACCAAAAAGGAGTCACCATACACCTGAAGGAAAATATATCATATAAAAAAAAAAGAAAAGAAAAAGGGACTCACCTTTGAAGGAAAATTGTTGAGAATAGTCCAAGTGTGAGTCAAAAGTTTCACATTGGATAGAATAAACAAAGTTAAACACTACATAGATAAAAGGCTTATAACCCTATTGTCTTAAAAGTTTTAGGATAAAGATAGTGTTAAATGTCTTATATGTGTAAACCATAACCCATATGATAAAATATAAACCCAACAAAGTAAAGCTAATAGCTATTAGAGTTGGTGCAATTAGTGGGGACTTTTCATTTTTCTTTTATATATATATATATATATATATATATATATATATTTTTTGGAAATCTCAATGTGTTGAATATAAATGAGAGGTAAGGAAAAAGTTCCCTAATCCATTAAGTTAAGGTTTTTGGCAGAAAGTGGTTCCAATATCCCTCTATCTTTAATAATGTTATTGAATGGTTTGTCCCTTTATTCCTTTTGTGCAGATAAGTTTAAGGAAAATATTGAGAGACAGCTACGTGTTCTGGATGTGACTTTGTTTGATCTTTCATCAATCAAAACCGCTACTAACAATTTCTCATTGAGTAATAAGATTGGACAAGGTGGTTTTGGACCTGTATATAAGGTAATTCAATATTTAAGCACTTAACAAAAAACAAAAAGGAAGAGTCCAGAAATGTATTGTTATGAAAACATCTTCTGAAATTAAATGAATGCACTTATGCAGGGAAAACTAGTGGATGATCGAGAAATTGCTGTGAAAAGACTTTCACAAAGCTCTGGACAAGGAATGACTGAGTTCATGACAGAAGTGAATGTGATTGCAAAGCTACAACACCGAAATCTTGTAAAGCTCCTTGGTTGTTGCTTTCAAGGAAAAGAAAAGTTACTAGTATATGAATACATGGTTAATGGCAGCCTAGACACCTTCCTTTTCGGTATGTAATTTGAGGAATGCATAGACTAGAAGTCTGTCAAGATAAATTTCAGAAGAGCACTTTTTGGAGAGAAAACAAATATTCTACAAAAGTTAAAAAATTATCTTATGTAGAAACTAATTTATATAATTTCTCTCATTTAATTTATCAAAGATTATACTCTAACTTGTATGTTAGTTTTAATTACATTTTCTGTTTTTATTTTCTTCCTCTAGAGGTGGTTACAAATAAATTTACTGAACAGCCCTAGATCAGTCATATTTTGCAGCTTATTCCTCTTGTATACCTGATGTTAAACAACATATATATGTTTGTGAAAAAAATAAAACAGATAAAACAAAAGGTGAATTGCTGGAATGGCCCCAACGCTTGCACATAATATTTGGGATTGCCAGAGGGCTTTTGTATCTACATCAAGATTCCCAGTTGAGGATTATTCACAGAGATCTGAAAGCAAGTAATGTTTTACTTGACCAAAAGTTAAATCCAAAAATATCAGATTTTGGAATGGCCAAGGCTTTTGGAGGAGACCAAATAGAAGGAAACACAAATAGAGTTGTTGGAACCTAGTGAGTGTTGTTTCTCTAACTATACTACACCACACTTGTTTAGTTTTGAGTGTAATGATATTTTTTTAATCTAAATGTTTGGTGCAGTGGATACATGGCCCCAGAATATGCTGTTGATGGACAATATTCAATCAAATCGGACGTTTTCAGCTTTGGTATTTTGTTGTTGGAGATTATATGTGGCAACAAAAATAGGGCTCTCTGTCATGGGAACCAAACTCTGAACCTCGTTGGTCATGTAAGCACTCAACAAACTTATTATTATCTATGGTAGAGTTTGAACATGAATAACTAACCATGTTCTCTTTCATGTTTCAGGCGTGGACACTTTGGAAAGAGCAAAATGGTTTAGAGTTGATTGACTCAAGCATAAAAGATTCATGTGTTGTCTCAGAAGTACTGCGATGCATCCATGTTAGTCTGTTGTGCGTGCAACAACACCCTGATGATAGGCCAACCATGACATCGGTTATTCAAATGTTAGGGAGTGAGATGGAACCGGTTAAGCCGAAAGAGCCTGCTTTCTTTCCAACAAGGATTTCGGACCAAGAAGAATCATGCTCAAATGTAAACCAAAAGACTTCAAACGCTGAATTATCCATTACCTCAGTAAAGGGCCGGTGAAAGTTATCTAGTCAGCTGAACATATTGCATGGACACACAATTTTCCTTGGAAGTACTTGCATTCCCTAAGGATTATCGTTTCAAAACCAGTTTAGTTGTGCTGATGCATTTGCATAATTACGTATAAAATTCCCCATAGGTTTCAAAATGATGTTACTTTCTTCTTTGGGAAAAAAATAAAAACTGATATTGATAGCACAGATGATATACATGTTGTAGGAAAGGCTTCATTCCATGAAGTAACCCTAGCCACAAATTGCTTGTCCTTTTTATCGGCAAAAACTTAATATATATTTACAGTAGAACACTCGGATCGGATTGCTCTAACCCGTTTACATTTATACACTATGACATTTTTATGACGGTTTTATAGGCATCAAAGATGTGGGCGATATAAAAATATTACACTGTTAATTAAAAAGGCCAATGTATTAAGTCCAATTTATAATGACAGTAGACTTGTCATAGAAAGTGTAGCTCACTATGATTGGTATTCAAATAGAGGCACTTTACAAATATGGTGCAATTCACTTTGGTAATTCCAAAAAATGGTGCAAAATTTTTAAAAAATTCTATAAAAAGAAAATTGTGCCAAAATAGCAAGACTTATCATACGACTTAATTAAAAACTTAAGCAAAGGCGTGCCACATTGACTTTGTAATTTTATTAAAGAAGTCGTTTGAAAACAACACGACTTCGATA
>Ga0214545_1009021_pt1 | contig 15462 bp, 4 predicted proteins | sample CNSS4metaG_FD_160064 | JGI IMG/M metagenome (GOLD analysis project Ga0214545, IMG submission 160064) | Root nodule microbial communities from cowpea collected in UCLA plant growth center, Los Angeles, California, USA - CNSS4 | ecosystem: Host-associated > Plants > Roots > Nodule | place: USA... | reverse complement strand
TCATGGTAGAATCAACCATCAATTCTTCTTGGATCTGTACTTGAGTTATCTTGCAGAATCTTCTGAAACTTTGTGTCTCTCAGATGGCTCTATCTCAGATGAAGACTGCGTGATCTTTCTAATTTTTCCAGACCCAAAACAGATTCCAAAACAGTTTTCATACAAAGCTTTTTGCTGTCACTAATTCGATTAGCAATTTACCTAATCGATTATCGTGAGTATACTTTCACTTACTTTGTACCATACTCACAGCTAATGCATTAGTTAAAAAACTAATCATATGCAGAATTACACAGCAGGCCTGAAATACATTTGATAAAGAGAAGCTAATTGCCTAATGCATATCCTAACTGAACCAAGCTATGTTTTATCCTAGATCAGTAGACATCATCAAAACTGTTCTTCATTTATGGATGAAAGGCTCCCCCTTCCAACAAATCCTCCCCCAAATCAAGTCAAGCTCTATCTACAAAGGCTTAAAGAATTTGTGGTCAAATTCTCTCCAAGGAGGGAAGGATAATGAAGGATTGACTCCAACCAAGGATTAAGGCACATGCTTAAGAAGACTAAGCATGTTTAGAAAGGAAGTTCACTAATCCTTCATCCCTTTCATTTGTGTTTGTTATTTTTGATTGCCAAACTTGACTTACCTGAATCAACTTTAATTGACTTGTTGACCTTTGACTAGGTTTGACTTGTTGACTATAGTTGACTTTACTTAAGCCAACATGCTAATCTATGTTTATTTGCTTTGTAGGTTAATTAGGAGTAAGAAAGCAATGCTAGGTGATTCATGAAGGATTGACCCCAACCAAGGATGGAGGCACATGCTTAAGAAGACTAAGCATGTTTAGAAAGTGTACCTATGTACCTTTGGTCTTCTTTGTTTTTAGCACCGTTTGGCCACTTTTTGGAGACATATGAGACACATTCTTTGTCTCCTTTTATGCTAGAACGAAATTAGCCTTGCACACACCATAGTTAGCTCTTTTGTCTTTCGTTTTTTGTAACCTTATTTGACCTAGTTTCTAGAAGCTAGGGTTAGGATTTTGTAGAGACATCCTTAGGTATCTTTTATTTGCTTAGAGGCCCCTAAACTCTTCTATATAAGGGATGCTCCTAGACATGTAAAAGGGTTAAACAATTTGAAGTAAAAACACTCTTATGTCATAACCATTTGTGTGAGTTTCCTCCCTTGGGAATGAATACTTTTAAGCCTTATCTTGCATAGCAAGTGGCGGCACACATCCACTTATCTTCAAGGTTGCCATGGCTTCTAGCCTAGCCTTATAGTGGCGTGCTTGTCACATTTTACCATTTATTTCCTATCCATTTTATGTTTTCTTCTTCATTTAATTGTTCTTGGTTTTCTATGGTTTATGTGCCTTCCATTTCCTTTTTGTTTTGAATCAATCCATCATCTTCTTCTCTTGAGCTTTATGAAAGGAACCTTCACATATAAATAGCATGCTATCTTAATGTCCAGTGGGGATTTCACATAGCTTTCTTAATCAACTCACACTATATTCAATAATCTTAAAAGAAAACAACATAATCCTTCATCAATGGTGCATGGTGATTGGGGAGCATAAATGATGTGGAGGAGAAAGCAAAGCAAAGGCATAAAGCATAAAGTAAAAGGCATAAAACAAGTGTACCTATGTACCTATGGTCTCCTTTGTTTTTTGCACACTTTGCCCACTTTTTGGAGACATATAAGACATTCTGTCTCTTTTTTGTGCTAGAACGAAATTAGCCTTGTACACACCATAGTTAGCTCTTTTGTCTCTCATTTTTGTAACCTTATTTGACCTAGTTTCTAGAAGCTAGGGTTAGGTTTTTGTAGAGACATCCTTAGGTATATTTTATTTGCTTAGAGGCCCCTAAACTTTTCTATATAAGGGGTGCTCCTAGACACGTAAAAGGGTAGAACATTTTAAAGTAAAAACATTCTTGTGTCTCAACCATTTGTGAGAGTTTCCTCCCTAGGGAGTGAATACTTTTAAACCTTATCTTGCATAACAAGTGGCGGCACACATCCACTCATCTTCAAGGTAGCCTTGTAGTGGCATGCTTCTCACATTTTTACCATTTCTTTCCTTCCATTATATGTTTTCTTCTTCCTCTAATTGTTCTTGGTTTTCTATGGTTTATATGCTTTCCATTTCCTTTTTGTTTGAATCAAGCCATCATCTTTTTCTCTTGAGCTTTGTGAAAGGAACATTCACATCTAGATACCATGTTATCTTAATGTCCTCTGGGGATTTCACTTAGTTTTCTTAATCAACTCACACCATATTTAATAATCTTAAAATGAAACAAGATAATCCTTCATCAGATTTGATGGATGTGATAGATTAACAATTATATTTCAATCATAAAAAAACAAGGTTACCAAATTATACTTTATTTTAATAATAATTAAAAATTATCATTATATAAGTTTGATTTATAGTAGAAAAAATATGAAAATTTATAAATCAAAGTAACATATTTTAATATAAAAATATTTAAAAAGATAATGTAATAAAAAAATTTATAATTAAAAATTACTTTTTAAACCTTATTTTATAACAATTTTCAAATTTTCGTTATTAATTATTTTTCTAAAAATAATTTAAAAAGTCATATTTTTACATTATTTTAATAATTAAGCTGAAAAATAAATTGAGGACATAATTGTAATCTTGATATCACCCTCAAACCAAGACATAACAGAGATGATTTAAGAATAAAAGAATTTCCCTCTTCCTTTCGCTCTCTCTCCCTCAAAGTTGATTGAATGGAGAGGGAGAGGATGAGATCAAGTGGATTACAGTGTGAAGTTTGTGTTGTTCACTTTAAGTGGATTAAAGGTGAAAGTGGGTGGATTAAGAGTATACTTTGTTAAAGTTTGTGAGTGATTTGATGGATGTGATAGATTAAAAATTATATTTTAATCATAAAAAAACAAAATTACCAAATTATACTTTATTTTAAGAATAACTAAAAATTATCATTATATAAGTTTATTTATCGTAGAAAAAAAAATGAAAATGTATAAATGAAAGTAACATATTTTAATAAAAAAAATTTAAAAGATAATGTAATAAAAAAAATTTATAATTAAAAATTACTTTTTAAACCTTGATTTATAACAATTTTCAAATTTTCTTTGTTAATTATTTTTCTAACAATAATTTAAAAAGTCATATTTTTACATCATTTTAATAATTAAGCTGAAAAATAAATTGAGGACATAATTGTAATCTTGATATCACCCTCAAACCAAGACATAACAGAGATCATTTAAAAATAGAAGAATTCCCCTCTTCCTTCCGCTCTCTCTCCCTCAAGGTTGATTGAATGGAGAGGGAGAGGATGAGATCAAGTGGATTACAGTGTGAAGTTTGTGTTGTTCACTTTAAGTGGATTAAAGGTGAAAGTGGGTGGATTAAGAGTATATTTTGTTAAAGTTTGTGAGTGATTTGATGGATGTGATAGATTAAAAATTATATTTAAATCATAAAAAAACAAAATTACCAAATTATACTTTATTTTAAAAATAATTAAAAATTATCATTATATAAGTTTGATTTATCGTAGAAAAAATATGAAAATGTATAAATGAAAGTAACATATTTTCACAAAAAATATTTCAAAGATAATGTAATAAAAAAATTTATAATTAAAAATTACTTTTTAAACCTTGATTTATAACAATTTTCAAATTTTCGTTATTAATTATTTTTCTAAAAATAATTTAAAAAGTCATAATTTTACATCATTTTAATAATTAAGCTGAAAAATAAATTGAGGACATAATTGTACTCTTGATATCACCCTCAAACCAAGACATAACATAAATGATTTAAAAATAAAAGAATTACCCTCTTCCTTCCCCTCTCTCCCCCTCAAGGTTGATTGAATGAAGAGGAACAGGATGAGATCAAGTGGATTACATTGTGAAGTTCGTGTTGTTCACTTTAAGTGGATTAAATGTGAAAGTGGGTAGATTTAAAGTAAAGTTTGTTGAAGTTTGCGAGTGATTTGATGGATGTGATAGATTAAAAATTATTATTATATAAGTTTAATTTATCGTAGAAAAAATATGAAAATATATAAATGAAAGTAACATATTTTAAATAAAAAATATTTAAAAGATAATGTAATAAAAAAATTTCTAATTAAAATATACTTTTTAAACATTATTCTATAAAAATTTTCTAATTTTTATTATTTTTATATCGTTTTCATAATTATGCTAAAAAATAAATTGCGTACATAATTATAATCTTTATATCACCCTCAAACCATTGTATAACATACATGATTGAAAAATAGAGGAATTTCTCCCTTCCTTCCCACTCTCTCCCCCTCATCATTTAGTGGAGGCAGAGGGATAGGATGAATTCAAGTGGATTAGAGTGTGAAGCGTGTCTTGTTCACTTTAAGGGGATTAAAGGTAAAGGTGAGTGAATTTAAAGTAAAGTTTGATGAAGTTTGCGAGTGATTTCATGGATGTGATAGATTAAAAATAATTTTGATTAAAAATTATACCAAATTATACTTTATTTTAAAAATAATTAAAAATTATCATCAATATATAAGTTTCATTTATCGTAGAAAAAAATATGAAAAGGTATAAATGAAAGTGTTAAGTTGTGAGTTGGAGTGGCTTACAGTGTTAAGTTTGTGTTGTTCAATTTAAGTGGACTAAAGATGAAAGTGGGTGGATTAAGAGTAAAGTTTGTTAAAATTTGTGAGTGAGTTTATGGATGTGATAGATTAGAAATTATATTTAAATCATAAAAAAACAAGATTACCAAATTGTACTTTATTTTAAAAATAATTAAAAATTATCATTATATAAGTTTGATTTATCGTAGAAAAAATATGAAAATGTATAAATGAAAGTAACATATTTCAATAAAAAAATATTTAAAAGATAATGTAATAAAAAAATTTATAATTAAAATATACTTTTTAAACATTATTCTACAAAAACTTTCTAATTTATGTTATTTTTATATCGTTTTCATAATTATGCTAAAAAATAAATTGCGTACATAATTATAATCTTGATATCACCCTCAAGCCATTGCATAACATACATGATTGAAAAATAGAGGAATTTCCCTCTTCCTTCCCTCTCTCCCCTTATCATTTAGTGGAGGGAGAGGGATAGGATGAATTCAAGTGGATTAGAGTGTGAAGCTTGTCTTGTTCACTTTAAGGGGATTAAAGGTGAAGGTGAGTGGATTTAAAGTAAAGTTTGATGAAGTTTACGAGTGATGTGATGGATGCGATAGATTAAAAATTATATTTAAATCATAAAAAAAAAATTACCAAATTATACTTTATTTTAAAAATAATTAAAAATTATCATTATATAGGTTTGATTTATCGTAGGAAAAAAATATGAAAATGTATAAATGATAGTAACATATTTTAATAAAAAAATATTTAAAAGATCATGAAATAAAAAATTTTATAATGAAAAATTACTTTTTAAACCTTACTTTATAACAATTTTAAAATTTTCATAATTTATTATTTTTCTAAAAATAATTTAAAAAGTCAAAATTTTACATCATTTTAATAATTAAGGTGAAAAATAAATTGAGGACATAATTGTAAACTTGATATCACCCTCAAACCAAGACATAACATAGATGATTTAAAAATAAAAGAATTACCCTCTTCCTTCACCTCTCTCCCTCATGGTTGATTGAATGGAGAGGAACAGGATGAGATCAAGTGGATTACAGTGTGATGTTTGTGTTGTTCAATTTAAGTGGATTAAGGTGAAAGTGGGTGGATTAAGAGTAAAGTTTGTTAAAATTTGTGAGTGAGTTGATGGATGTGATAGATTAGAAATTATATTTAAATCATAAAAAAACAAGATTACCAAATTGTACTTTATTTTAAAAATAATTAAAAATTATCATTATATAAGTTTGATTTATCGTAGAAAAAATATGAAAATGTATAAATGAAAGTAACATATTTCAATAAAAAAATATTTAAAAGATAATGTAATAAAAAAATTTATAATTAAAATATACTTTTTAAACATTATTCTACAAAAACTTTCTAATTTATGTTATTTTTATATCGTTTTCATAATTATGCTAAAAAATAAATTGCGTACATAATTATAATAATCTTGATATCACCCTCAAGCCATTGCATAACATACATGATTGAAAAATAGAGGAATTTCCCTCTTCCTTCCCTCTCTCCCCTTATCATTTAGTGGAGGGAGAGGGATATGATGAATTCAAGTGGATTAGAGTGTGGATTAAGAGTAAAGTTTGTTAAAATTTGTGAGTGAGTTGATGGATGTGATAGATTAGAAATTATATTTAAATCATAAAAAAACAAGATTACCAAATTGTACTTTATTTTAAAAATAATTAAAAAATATCGTTATATAATTTGATTTATCATAGAAAAAATATGAAAATGTATAAATGAAAGTAACATATTTTAATAAAAAAATATTTAAAAGATAATGTAATAAAAAAATTTTTAATTAAAATATACTTTTTAAACATTATTCTATAACACTTTTCTAATTTTTGTTATTTTAATATCGTTTTCATAATTATGCTAAAAAATAAATTGTGTACATAATTGTAATCTTGATATTACCCTCAAACCATTGCATAACATACATGATTGAAAAATAGAGGAATTTCACTCTTCCTTCCCTCTCTCCCCCTTATCTTTTAGTGGATGGAGAGGGATAGGATGAATTCAAGTGGATTAGAATGTGAAGCTTGTCTTTTTCACTTTAAGGGGATTAAAGGTGAAGGTGAATGGATTTAAAGTAAAGTTTGATGAAGTTTACGAGTGATTTCATGGATGCGATAGATTAAAAATTATATTTAAATCATAAAAAAACAAAATTACAAAATTATACTTTATTTTAAAAATAATTAAAAATTATCATCATTATATAAGTTTAATTTATCGTATAAAAAAATATTAAAATGTATAAGTGAAAGTAACATATTTTAATAAAAAAATATTTAAAAGATAATGTAAAAAAAAAAATTTATAATTAAAAATTAATTTTTAAACCTTACTTTATAACAATTTTAAAATTTTCGTTATTAATTATTTTTCAAAAAATAATTTAAAAAGTCATAATTTTCCATCATTTTAATAATTAAGCTGAAAAATAAATTAAGGACATAATTGTAATCTTGATATCACCCTCAAACCAAGACATAACAGAGATGATTTGAAAATAAAAGAATTTCCTTTTTCCTTCCCCTCTCTCTCCTTCAAGGTTGATTGAATCGAGAGGAACATGATGAGATGGAGTGGCTTATAGTGTGATGTTTGTGTTGTTCAATTTAAGTGGATTAAAGATGAAAGTGGGTGGATTAAGAGTAAAGTTTGTTAAAATTTGTGAGTGAGTTGATGGATGTGATAGATTAGAAATTATATTTAAATCATCAAAAAACAAGATTACGAAATTGTACTTTATTTTAAAAATAATTAAAAAATATCATTATATAAGTTTGATTTATCATAGAAAAAATATGAAAATGTATAAATGAAAGTAACATATTTTAATAAAAAAATATTTAAAAGATAATGTAATAAAAAAAAAATTAATTAAAATATACTTCTTAAACATTATTCTATAACAATTTTCTAATTTTTGTTATTTTAATATTGTTTTCATAATTATGCTAAAAAATAAATTGCGTACATAATTGTAATCCTGATATCACCCTCAAACCATTGCATAACAAACATGATTGAAAAATAGAGGAATTTCCCTCTTCCTTCCCTCTCTCCATCTCATCATTTAGTGGAGGGAGAGGGATAGGATGAATTCAAGTGGATTAGAGTGTGAAGCTTGTCTTGTTCACTTTAATGGGATTAAATCTGAAGGTGAGTGGATTTAATGTAAAGTTTGATGAAGTTTGCGAGTGAATTGATGGATGTGATAGATTAAAAATTATATTTAAATCATAAAAAAACAAAATTACCAAATTATACTTTATTTTAAAAATAATTAAAAATTATCATCATTATATAAGTTTGATTTATCGTAGAAAAAGTTATGAAAATGTATAAATAAAAGTAACATATTTTAATAAAAAAATATTTAAAAGATAATGTAATAAAAAATTTTATAATTAAAAATTAATTTTTAAACCTTACTTTATAACAATTTTGAAATTTTCGTAATTAATTATTTTTCTAAAAATAATTTAAAAAGTCATAATTTTACATCATTTTAATAATTAAGCTGAAAAATAAATTGAGGACATAATTGTAATCTTGATATCACCCTCAAACCAATACATAACAGAGATGATTTAAAAATAAAAGAATTACCCTCTTCCTTCACCTCCCTCTCCCTCAAGGTTGATTGAATGGAGAGGAACTGGATGAGATCAAGTGGATTACAGTGTGATGTTTGTGTTGTTAAATTTAAGTGGATTAAAGGTGAAAGTGGGTGGATTAAGAGTAAAGTTTGTTAAAATTTGTGAGTGAGTTGATGGATGTGATAGATTAGAAATTATATTTAAATCATAAAAAAACAAGATTACCAAATTGTACTTTATTTTAAAAATAATTAAAAAATATCATTTTATAAATTTGATTTATCATAGAAAAAATATGAAAATGTATAAATGAAAGTAACATATTTTAATAAAAAAATATTTAAAAGATAATGTAATAAAAAAATTTTAATTAATATATACTTTTTAAACAATATTCTATAACAATTTTCTAATTTTTGTTATTTTAATATCGTTTCCATAATTATGCTAAAAAATAAATTTCGTACATAATTGTAATCTTGATATCACCCTCAAACCATTGCATAACATACATGATTGAAAAATAGAGAAATTTCCCTCTTCCTTCCATCTCTCCCCCTCATCATTTAGTGGAGGGAGAGGGATAGGATGAATTCAAGTGCATTAGAGTGTGAAGCTTGTCTTGTTCACTTTAAGGGGATTAAAGGTGAAGGTGAGGGGATTTAAAGTAAAGTTTGATGAAGTTTGCGAGTGATTTGATGGATGCGATAGATTAAAAATTATATTTAAATCATAAAAAAACAAAATTACCAAATTATACTTTATTTTAAAAATAATTAAAAATTATCATTATATAAGTTTGATTTATCGTAGAAAAAAAATACGAAAATGTATAAATGAAAGTAACATATTTTAATAGAAAAATATTTAAAAGATAATGAAATAAAAATTTTTATAACTAAAAATTAACTTTTAAACCTTACTTTATAACAATTTTAAAATTTTCGTTATTAATTATATTTCTAAAAATAATTTAAAAAGTCATAATTTTACATCATTTTTATAATTAAGATGAAAAATAAATTGAGGACATAATTGTAATCTTGATATCTCCCTCAAACCAAGACATAAGAGAGATGATTTAAAAATAAAAGAATTACCCTATTCCTTCACCTCTCTCCATCAAGGTTGATTGAATGGAGAGCAACAGGATGAGATCAAGTGGATTACAGTGTGATGTTTGTGTTGTTCAATTTAAGTGGATTAAAGGTGAAAGTGGGTGGATTAAGAGTAAAGTTTGTTAAAATTTGTGAGTGAGTTTGTGGATGTGATAGATTAGAAATTATATTTAAATCATAAAAAAACAAGATTACCAAATTGTTCTTTATTTTAAAAATAATTAAAAAATATCATATATAAGTTTGATTTATCATAGAAAAAATATGAAAATGTATAAATGAAAGTAACATATTTTAATAAAAAAAATATTTAAAAGATAATGTAATAAAAAAATTTATAATAAAAAATTACTTTTTAAACCTTATTTTATAACAATTTTAAAATTTTCGTTATTTATTATTTTTTTTTAAAATACTTGAAAGAGTCATATTTTTACATCATTTTAATAATTAAGCTGAAAAATAAATTGCGGACATAATTATAATCTTGATATCACCCTCAAACCGAGACATAACAGAGATGATTTGAAAATAAGAGAATTTCCCTCTCCCTTCCCCCCTCTCCCCCTCAAGGTTGATTGAATAGAGAGGGAGAGGATGACATCAAGTGGATTACAGTGTGAAGTTTATGTTGTTCACTTTAAGCTAATTAAAGGTGAAAGTTGGTGGAATTAGAGTAAAGTTTGTTGAAGTTTGTGAGTGATTTGATGGATGTGATAGATTAAAAATTATATTTAAATCATAAAAAAACAAGATTACCCAATTATACTTTATTTTAAAAATAATTAAAAATTATCATTATATAAGTTTGATTTATCGTAGAAAAAATATGAAAATAATAAATGAAAGTAACATATTTTAATAAAAAAATATTTAAAAGATAATGTAAGAAAAAAATTTATAATTAAAAATTAATTTTTAAACCTCATTTTATAACAATTTTCAAATTTTCTTTATTAATTATTTTTGTAAAAGTAATTTGAAAAGTCATATTTGTATATTATTTTCATAATAAAGTTAACAAAAAATAAACTGCGGACATAATTGTAATATTGATATCACCCTCAAACAAAGACATAATAGAGATGATTTAAAAATAGAAGAATTTCCCTCTTCCTTACCCTCTCTCCCCCTCACGGTTGATCGGATGGAAATGGAGAGCATGACATCAAGTGGATTAGAGTGTGAAGTTTGTGTTGTTCACTTTAAGTGGATTAAAGGTGAAAGTGGTTGGATTTAGGGTAAAGTTTGTTAAAGTTTGTGTGTGATTTGATGGATGTGATAGATAAAACTTATTTTTAAATCATAGAAAAACAAGATTACCAAATTGTACTTTATTTTAATAATAATTAAAATTTATCATTATATAAGTTTGATTTATCGAAGAAAAAGTATGAAAATGTATAAATGAAAGTAACATATTTTAATAAAAAATATTTAAAAGATAATGTAATAAAAAAATTTATAATTAATTTTCTAATTATTTTCTAATAAAACAAATAAATCATATTTTCTAATTTTCTAATAAAACAATTTTCTAATATGAAAATTTGTAATAAAACAATTTTCTAATTTTCATTATTAATTATTTTTGTAAAAATAATTTAAAACGTCATATTTTTAAATCATTTTAATAATTAAGCTGAAAAATAAATGTCGGACATAATTGCAATCTTGATATCACCCTCAAAGCAAGACATAACAGAGATGATTTGAAAATAAAAGAATTTTCCTCTTCCTTCTCCTCTCTCCCCCTCAAGGTTGATTGGATATAGATCGAAAGGATGACATCAAGTGGATTACAGTGTGAAATTTGTGTTGTTCACTTTAAGTGGATTAAAGGTGAAAGTGGTTGGATTTAGAGTAAAGTTTGTTAAAGTTTGTGAGTGATTTGATGGATGTCACTACACCAATTTTTGCTTTAGACAACACTAAACTTACCAACACATAAAAAAATGTTACCTAAAAACATAAAAGGCAACAATTTTATAGATGTGGTTTAAAAAAATATCAATGACCACACTTCTTTATAAATGTGGCTTAAAAATTATCAAAGACCACAATTTTTTACTAATGTGGTTTAAAATAATATCAATGACCACATTTTTTTACATATGTGGCTTAAAAATGATCAAAGACCACACTTTTTACAATGTGGCTTAAAAATTATCAAAGACCACACTTTTTTTACAAATATGGTTTATAAATTGTGTACATAATTGTAATTTTGATATCACCCTCAAACCATTGCATAACAAACATGATTAAAAAATAGAGGAATTTCCCACTTCCTTCCCTCTCTCTCCCTCATCGTTGATTGGAGGGAGATGGATAGGATGAAGCTTGTTTGTTCACTTTAAGGGATTAAAGCTGAAAGTGAGTGGATTTAAAGTAAAGTTTGTTGAAGTTTGCGAGTGATTTGATGGATGTGATAGATTAAAAATTATATTTAAATTATAAAAAAACAAGATTACCAAATTATACTTTATTTTAAAAATAATTAAAAATTATCATTATATAAGTTTGGATTATCGTAGAAAAAAAATATGAAAATGTATAAATGAAAGTAACATATTTTAATAAAAAACTATTTAAAAGATAATGTAATAAAAAAATTATAAATAAAAATTATTTTTTAAACCTTATTTTATAACAATTTTCAAATTTTCGTTATTAATTATTTTTGTAAACATAATTGAAAAAGGCATATTTTTACATCATTTTAACAATTAAGCTGAAAAATAAATTGAGGACATAATTGTCATCTTGATATCACCCTCAAACCAAGACATAACAAAGATGATTTAAAAATAAAAGAATTTCCCTCTTCCTCCCCTCTCTCCCTCAAGGTTGATTGGATAGAGAGGGAGAGGATGACATCAAGTGCATTACCGTGTGAAGTTTGTGTTGTTCACTTTAAGTGGATTAAAGGTGAAAGTGGGTGGATTAAGAGTAAAATTTGTTAAAATTTGTGAGTGATTTGATGGATGTGATAGATTAAAAATTATATTTAAATCATAAAAAAACAAGATTTCCAAATTGTAGTTTATTTTTAAAATAATTAAAAAATATCATTATATAAGTTTTATTTATTGTAGAAAAAATATGAAAATGTATAAATGAAAGTAACATATTTTAATAAAAAAATATTTAAAAGATAATGCAATAAAAAAATTTATAATTAAAAATTTACTTTTTAAACCTTATTTTATAAGAATTTTCAAATTTTTGTTATCAATTATTTTGGTAAACATAATTGAAAAAGGCATATTTTTACATCATGTTAATAATTAAGCTGAAATATAAATTGAGGGCATAATTGTAATATTGATATCACCCTCAAACCAAGACATAACAGAGATGATTTAAAAATAGAATAATTTCCCTTGCATCCCCTCTCTCTCCCTCAAGTTTGATCGGATGGAAAGGGAGAGGATCACATCAAGTGGATTAAAGTGTGAAGTTTGTGTTGTTCACTTAAAGGTGAAAGTGGGTGGATTTAGAGGAAAGTTTGTTGAAGTTTGTGAGTGATTTGATGGATGTGATAGATTAAAAATTATATTTAAATCATAGAAAAACAAGATTACCAAATTATACTTTATTTTAAAAATAATTAAAATTTATCATTATATAAGTTTGATTTATCATAGAAAAAATATGAAAATGTATAAATGAAAGTAACATATTTTATTTAAAAAATATTTAAAAGATAATGTAATAAAAAAATTTATAACTAAAAATTACTTTTTAAACCTTATTTTATAAAAAATTTCAAATTTTCGTTATTAATTATTTTTGTAAAACTAATTTGAAAAGTCATATTTTTACATCATTTTCATAATTAAGTTGACAAAAAATAAATTGCCGACATAATTGTAATATTGCTATCAGCCTCAAACCAAGACATAACAGAGATGATTTAAAAATAGAAGAATTTCCCTCTTGCTTCCCCACTGTCTCCCTCAAGGTTGATCAGATGGGAAGGGAGAGGATGACATCAAGTGGATTAGAGTGTGAAGTTTGTGTTGTTCACTTTAAGTGGATTAAAGGTGAAAGTGGTTGGATTTTGAGTAAAGTTTGTTAAAGTTTGTGAGTGATTTGATGGATGTGATAGATTAAAAATTATTTTTAAATCATAAAAAAACAAGATTACCAAATTGTAGTTTGTTTTAAAAATAATTAAAATTTATCATTATATAAGTTTGATTTATCGAAGAAAAAGTATGAAAATGTATAAATGAAAGTAACATATTTCAATAAAAAATATTTAAAAGATAATGTAATAAAAAAATTTATAATTAAAAATTACTTTTTAAACCTTATTTTATAACAATTTTCTAATTTTCATTATTAATAATTTTTGGAAAAATAATTTAAAAAGTCATATTTTTAAATCATTTTAATAATTAAGCTGAAAAATAAATGTCGGACATAATTGCAATCTTGATATTACCCTCAAAGCAAGACATAACAGAGATGATTTAAAAATAAAAGAATTTTCCTCTTCCTTCTCCTCTCTCCCCCTCAAGGTTGATTGGATAGAGATCGAAAGGATGACATCAAGTGGATTACAGTGTGAAGTTTGTGTTGTTCACTTTAAGTGGATTAAAGGTGAAAGTGGTTGGATTTAGAGTAAAGTTTGTTAAAGTTTGTGAGTGATTTGATGGATGTCACTACACCATTTTTTGCTTTAAACAAACTAAACTTACCAACACATAAAAAAATGTTACCTAAAAACATAAAAGGCAACAATTTTATAGATGTGGTTTAAAAAAAATATCAATGACCACACTTATTTATAAATGTGGCTTAAAAATTATCGAAGACCACACTTTTTTACTAATGTGGTTTAAAATAATATCAATGACCACATTTTTTTACATATGTGGCTTAAAAATGATCAATGACCACACTTTTTACAATGTGGCTTAAAAATTATCAAAAACCACACTTTTTTTACAAGTGTGGTTTAAAAATTATCAAATACCATACTTTATGAAATGTTGTTTATATTATACCACATTTTTTTAATAGTTGTCTTTAAAATGTGTGGCAAAAACCAAAAAGGTTGTTTTATATGTACTCGTAACATTACCCACAAAAAATCTTAAATTTTTTTACACACTACAATATTTTTTACTTTAGACCATATTAAATTTGTTCACAACCTCAAAAATTTTCTCTAAACATGAAAAAAGATATCACTTGACGTAGTCTAAACGTTACTAAATACCATATTTGGTTTGGTTAAGTGTGACCTTTAAATAATGTTACTTATTCAACAAAACGGTGGGATATAAACCTAAAAACTTAAGTTTATTTATTTAAAAATTACTTTTGACTAAAAGTCAACTTTCCCTCCATTAAGTTTTTCGATTTGCTGCTCAACACTACATTTCATCACATTGCGATCTTCTCTATTTTTTTCAGTATGCTTGAAGTCACTGATACTCCATCAATCCCCCTCTTTTGCCACCCACTTTACTTAGTCATCTCAAATACCTTCGCATTCTCACTGACGTCTCCCAACACATTACACGATTCACTCACAATCATTTCCAAACCCTATCATTGGAAACATCTACTCTCTAACACTTTGGAAATCCTTGCACTCTCGCATTCTCAAGTGGTTTTTGTCAAGGTTAGACTCACGGTTGGATTAACATGGTTGAGCGCAATCGGAATCGTTCGGTTTCGTAGAGAAGGTACGTTTAATCCAAAAAAATATCTAATTTAGGGTTTACTTTGGCTGAAAAATGACCTCTTGCTGGAATTTGCAGGAAGGTGAAGATGACCTGAGGTTGATGCCGAGAGCAAGAGCAAGCTTGATTGAAAAATCGACGGAAGAAGAGATGGAGTGTCATTTGTTTCAAGCTTGAGAATCCAAAGACAATTCCCTTGATCCCTTTTTAGGTGTGCGATTTCACTTCTTCATGATTCATAGTGTTTCGTTGAAATGTTCTTCTGCTAGGGTAGATAAAATCTACTTTTCATTTGTTTAAAATAGATGA
>Ga0214545_1009019_pt1 | contig 15468 bp, 8 predicted proteins | sample CNSS4metaG_FD_160064 | JGI IMG/M metagenome (GOLD analysis project Ga0214545, IMG submission 160064) | Root nodule microbial communities from cowpea collected in UCLA plant growth center, Los Angeles, California, USA - CNSS4 | ecosystem: Host-associated > Plants > Roots > Nodule | place: USA... | reverse complement strand
TTTATTTTGATTTTATATATATAATATATATATATATATATATATATATATTTTGTAATTTCACATTGCTTAATGCTAAATATGTTGTAATTTGATTTAATATATACTAATGAGGTTCGTTAGAAAAAGTTCATGATTACTAACAACATTTATTATTAAGTTTGCAAACATCGAGTAATTTCACCAAGTGAAATAAAGTTAATAAATTAAAAAATATTTTTTTTAAATTATAATTTTTATACCAATAAAGATTTCAATACATTACTTAAATAAAAACGAGCAAGGAAAAAGAATAAACCAAAAATAATCCAAATTTAGAAATAAAACTTATATCTTTTGAATTTTAATATATTTGGATACCGGGTAACCAAGATTCATGACATGAAATTGTCATATCTTAATAAATGAGTTGTGTTTAAAAAATTTTATAAGAATTAGTTACAAAACAAAAACAATTATATAAAAAACTGAAATAATATTTTACAATGATAAAATAAATAATAAATAAAAATATGTAAAAGAAGTAAAAATGATCAATATGTTTTAGAAATAATTTGACACACCATTAAACAAAATTTCACAAATAAAATGTATAATTAAATGTATAATAAGAAATAAATTGTCTTGAAGACCTAAGAAAACTTGTTAGATATCGAGCTAATTGAATCATTAAGAGATAGTAAAAATTATTTAGTTAACAAAGGTTCTTCAAATTAAAAAAAATTAAGAATCAAAGAGAATAATAAAGATGAGTTATTTATGTTAGTTAAATGAAAGGTTTACGCAATTAAACCCTTGAAATTGAAATTCAAACATTCGCATGTGAAAAAAAATAAACAATAAATACAATGTTTAATTACTCGGATGATACTCACTTTGCTAGAGTGGTCAATCTGGTACCCGCTTTTAAATAAGTGTCAATTGCATCCCAACTTTTGAAAAAGTGCTTCAATTAGGTTCCTTTCAAACATAAATTATTAACGCCGTTAACGGTGTGCCATGTGTTAGTTTGTGGTTTTTTTTTTAATTTTTTTTTTAATTTCTTCAAATTTTTATTTTATTTTTATTTTTTATTTTTTTTTTTGCAAAACAAAAAAAAATGCCACATATCAGGTTCTTGGTGTGACACGTGACATTGTCAGTGCCATGTGGCAATGCAATGCCACATGTCAGTGTTACTATCAAATGTTATTGTGTTGATTTCAATTTAGTCCCCATGTATGTATTCTTGATTCAATTTAGTCCCTACTTACGTGTATGTGATTCAATTTTGTCCCAATATTTTTTAATAATTAAAATACTTTTGTAATCCATTTTTATTAGATTAAAACTAATTAAGTATAAATATTTTTACAAAATTAAGTACTGATATTTATATTGTTTCTCTCCAATTTCAGACCAAATTTATTATTTGTATAAATTTTATCCTAATATTTTTTATTAAAAAAGTCTTTTTAACATATTACTTTATTAATTACTTTTTATTAAGTACTCATGTTTTGTTAATTATTACTTTTTTTTTTCAAAATAAAACAATATTGTCTCTCACTAATTTTAAACCAAAGTTTTTATTTGTATGAATGTTATACTAATATTTTTTTTTATTAAAAATGACTTAATAAAATGACTTTTACCACTAAATTTTGAAATAAATATCAATACTTAATTTTTGTAAAAATATTTCTATTTAATTAGTTTTAATTTTATAAAAAATGGATTTTAATTATTAAAAAAAATGTGTCAAAATTGAATCAGAGATACATAATTAGGGACTAAATTGAATCATTTAGATGTGAACTAAATTGAAATCGAGATAATGACATTTGAAGGTGACATTGATACGTGGCATTGCATTGCCATGTGGTACTGACAATACCACATGTCACACCGGGAAACTAACACGTGACATTTTTTTATTTTGCAAACAAAAAATAAAAAAAAAACATAGATTGACACGTGGCACATTGTTAACGGTGTTAGTCATCTCCGTCTGAAAGGGACCTAATTGAAGCACTTTTTCAAAAGTTGAGATGCAATTGACACTTTTTTAAAAGCGTGTACCAGATTGACACACCTCTACCAAAGTGGGTACCATCCGAGTAATTAAACCTAAATAAAAATATTAAAAAGAGGAAGAACTATTATAAGATATGACCTAAAAACTATTTGATTAAATGAAATTGATAATACACAATTTGAACGTAACCATACAAAAGAAAAAATGTATAACTAATAAAATAAGTACTTTGGAAATTTTAATGGATTTTGGTGAAATATTTTAGGTTACATAAGAGAATATATATATATATATATATATATATATGTGTGTGTGTGTAACTTTTTTAGGTTACAAAATAAATTATGGGTATTCCAATAATTTGAATGGAAGAAAATGGATGAATATTGGGATGATTTGATGGGTAGGGCACATAAGTACATATTGTCCCCACACCCAATTAAAAGAAGTACTTTATTGATGCAAAGATTTCGTATCAAGACATAAATGAGTTCATTCAATGTTATTTGCCATTACAAACATAAAGTCATGCAAGGTTACTACTGCAATACATTTCTTATATCCTCATATATTAATAGGTGTCACAATCGAAATTACAACGAACGATAAACAAAAAGGTATATTTAAAAAATAGAGAGTAGTTGCCACCACAGTTTATTAAGAAAAACTATGAAAAAACCTAGAATAAGAATGATCTACAAAATCAGATCGAGTTTGGAAATCGATTACGTGTGGGAAATGTATTAACACCCTACAACGTCCATTTGATGATGAATCTTTTAATTAGGTGTGCAAAATTAATGTAATTTTTAAAATATTTGTTTTTCCCCAAAAATTAAACAAAAACGTGCATATAAGAAAAATATTATTGAAATTTTTATTTCGAACCGACAAAGATTGACCTGTAATCTCATTCAAAATGAAAAATCAGAGTTTCATAGTTTTTTTTAAGTTTTTTTTTTGGTTGATATTTTACTTTTTGAAAATTTAATAGCTTTTGAGATTTTTATTTTAACGACAATTGTAATCAACAAATAAATCTCATACTTGCATAACAATTAGTCATCTTTAATATTTTAGATGTGTTCCTACAAAGACAAATAAGAGATATTAGGGACACAAATAACGCCTTACCTCAGTCCTTGACCTCTCGAGCTAGTTCCTTTTCGGTTTGCACATGTCATCTGCTACCGTACACGACTTGGACCCTTAAGGGGTTCACTACAAAGAAGGCTCTAATGATCAAGTTAGCAAAAAGACTCTCAACAAGTCAAATCTTGGCTTAGGGAATTAATGAAAGTGTACCTCTTAATTACTAGGGTCCACTTGTATTTATAGAGTTTATTAATTATATTTGCCACCCTTATGGGCTGGACGGATATTTGGGCCCTGGATGGGCCTGGGTCCAGCGCTAGGCCCTGTATTGGCGTTTGTTGGTATTTGGGACCTTGTCTGCAATATTCTAAGTTTAGTGTTATGGACCTATTACACATTATCCTTTGAAGTAGGCGGCCTGGGCCACTGTGTTTCTGTTTGACTGGTGGCCTGGGCCGCTATATGGTTCTGCTTGACTAGTTATATACTTAGTAATTTTATTTGTGGAGCTTTGTGTAGGTAGTCTTGACCGTGTGGTTGCCTTGGTCCGCCTAAATATAGTACAAGATGAAACTTTAATTATCACATGAATCTGAAACTTATCATGATGTTTTTTTAATATTAAAATTTTAATTATTAAATGACTATGTCGCTGGCGACATTGTTCACACAAGACCCTGCATTTCCATTGGTGGTCGTGGTGCAAGTCCACCACTGTTCTCTCTAACTCTGGGCGTCGTTGTGAATCAGATCACTTTAAATATCATAGTCGTTGTCGCCAGTGGAAAGTTTGCCCTCAAATCAGAATTCGTTGTAAACCTAAAGAGTGGAGAATAGCCCAAATCGTCACGGGAAATGTTAGTTGTCTTCCTCTTTTATCACACATTATCTGGTTCTCTTTGTCATGACATAACCCATAATGAATACATGTCCTCAGCACGGTGAGTTACAAACCATGAGGATGGGATCAACGAAGTTGTATTGTGTTTGTTTCCAATTGATGAAAAAAGCGTAGGGAATAATGGTATGAAGCAGAAGCAAGGATGATTGGGGATTTACTTTTTTATTTTTGTTGAATTAATTGTAGCATGACATTTTGAGTAAAGGTAAGATTCTCATCATCATTTAAATATTGAAAATCTGGAATTGGAGTGATATAGAGTAGGCTTAATTACTCGGAACATTCCCACTTAGGTTCCAAAATTTCAAAATGGTACCCACTTTTAAGTTTGTCTCAATTTAGTACCCAAATTCATAATGTGCATTAATGTAGTACACTCTATTAAGTTTTCGCAAACGTCGTTAAGTACCTTGCCACGTATTAGCCTCTGGTTTTTGAATTTTTTTTAAAAAATAATAAAATTGCCACGTGTCAAATCCTTGGTGACACGTGGCATTGTCAGTGACACGTGACATTGTCAGTGACACGTGGCAAGGTACCGCCACGTGGTAAGGTACCCGCCAAGTGTCATTGTCTTGATTTCAACTTAGTCCCCATATATGTCTATTTGTTTCAATTTAATACCCATATTTGTTTATTTGTTTCAATTTAGTCCCCGCTCTATTTGTTTCAATTTTGTTTGAATATATTTTTACAAAATAGAGAAATATTGTGTCTCCCTTAAGACCAAATTTATTATTTATATAAATGTTATATTTATATTTGTTATTAAAAATGACTTATAAAATTAAGTATTGAAATTTATATTAAAGTTAATAGTAAAATACTTAATATAAATTTAGTAAAATACAAAGTTAAATTTAGTAATATCTGTTACTCATGACTTTTACCATTAACATTAATATAAATTTTAATACTTAATTTCATAAGTCATTTTTAGTAACAAATATCAATATAACATTTATATAAATAATAACTTTTGTCTTAAAAGAGATACAATATTTCTGTATTTAAAAAAAATATATATTTGAATAAAATTCAAACAAATAGAACAGGGAATACATTGAAACAAATAAACATATATGGGTACTAAATTGAAACAAATAGACACATGTGAGGACTAAATTAAAACCAAGACAATGACACTTGGTAGGTACCTTGCCACGTTGCGGTACCTTGCCACATGTCACTGACAATGCCACATGTCACATCAAAGAATTGATACATGGCAATTTTTTTTAAATTCAAAAAAATAAAATTAAAAATTAAAAAAATTAAAAAAACCATAGGCTGACATGTGGCAAGATACTTAATGGCATTTGCAAAAACTTAACGGAGTGTACTACATTGATGCACATTACGAATTTGGGTACTAAATTGAGACAAACTTAAAAGTGGGTACCATTTTGAAATTTTGTAACCAAACTTAATATATTCCGAGTAATTAAGAGTAATAGTAAACTATGAGTCTTCAACATGTGTCTCGGTTGTTGTAATCGCCAAAATTGATAAGTGGACAGGTTGGACCTTGTTGTATAGAGAAAAGCGAAGTTACAAATAGAAGGACCAAAGGGAACAAAGTTATGAAAGCTTTTTTTTTCATGGAATAATTTAATAATTTAACCATATTAATTATAATTTAAATATTTTATTATGTTCTGATTTTATTTAAATTATTATTTTTCATTTTAATTAAAATTTAAATCACAAATTAAATTTAAATTTAGTGAAAGAATTTTTATATAATTATATTATTATATTATGAATTTTTTTATTTGAGAACACTTTTATATTTTTATTTTATTTTATTTTTAAATTATAGAACATAAAGTTACAAATTTTGTAACGTGAATTTATTATTTTTAAATGATGGTTAAAATACCTTTTTGGTCTCAATTTTCGTCAAATTTTGTCAAATAAGTCTTAATTTTGGTTTTGTGTTCAAATAGGTCCTAATTTTCGTCAATTTTGTTCAATTAGGTCATTTTCTGCTAACACCGTTTAAATCATTAACCACCATGAACAGTGACTGCCATGTGTCACTTCATAATTTTTCTGAATTTATTTTTTATTTTTTGAATTTTTTTTAAATTTTTTTAAAATGTCCATGTGTCAGTCAACCTAGTAGCATGCCACATGTCAAAATCAATGTTCTATATTAAATTTGGTCCCTATATTTGTTACTTTTGTTCAATTTAGTCCTAATTTTTGTTAACCAAATTGGAACCAAATTTAATTTTTATATCAAAGTTATAATGATGTGAGTTTTAATATATTACATAAAAATATTTAATAAAAATGTGAATTTTAATATAAAAATGAAATTTCGTTCCAATTTGGAGATGGACCAATTTGGTTCATGTTAACAAAAACTAGGACTAAATTAAACAAAAATAACAAATATAGGGACAAAATTGAATATAGAACATTGACTTTGACACGTGACACACTGTTGAGTCTACACGTGGACATTTTATAAAAATTTAAAAAATAAAAAAAATAAAAAAAAATTCAAAAAAACCACGAAGTGACGGTGGCAGTCACTGTTCATGACCGTTAATGATTTAAATGGTGTTAGCAAAAAAGAACGCAATTCAGCAAAATTGACGAAAATTGGGACCTATTTGAATACAAAACCAAAATTATGACTTATTTGACAAAACTTGACGAAAATTGGGACTAAAAAAGTATTTTAACCTTAAATGATCAATTAAAGTTTTATTAGATATAAATTTATGAAAAAAATAAATTATAATTTTACCTAAGAGAGTGAGTCACTAATGGACTCACTTTTAGTACCAAATATTTCTTAACTTGAAATTTCCTTGAAAGAGAATTCCACAAATTTTGTGATAAAAAATTCAAAACAAAATTTCTTTAGTGTGTATGAGTGTGTTCACACCCTAAAAACAAAAGGAAGGTCACTAATAGTATTAGAGACTTTTTTCTTCCTAGTCTTGTCATGGATATAAAAGCACTAAAGTATTGAAACCATACAAGTTTCTACAATGAAAGTCCAAATCACATTTACAACCTCATGGGACAATTTCACACCTACAACCCAAACAATAGCCCAGCCCATGACAAGGCCAAACATAATTAATAAACTATATATACTCATGGACCCCAACAATTAAAGCTACGGATTCATTAATCCCTTAATCATGAGATTTGACTATTTGAGAATCTTTTGGCTGACTTGATCATCGAAGTTCTTTCCGTAGGTAACCCCTCATGGGTCCAAGCCGTGATACCAGTAGATAACATACGGGAGCCGAGGAGAAGCCATCTAGAGAGATTGCGAATTGAGGTAAGGTGATATTTGTGTCTGACTTCTCTTACTTGTTCTCCACGAGAACAATATATATATATATATATATATATATATATATATATATATATATATAGAGAGAGAGAGAGAGAGAGAGAGAAAGAGTAAGAGTAAGAAAGAAAGAAAGGGAGAGAGAGAGAGAGAAATAAAGAAAGAAAGAGAGAAATAAAGCGAGAGACAATAAGAAAGAGAGTGGGAAAGAGAAAGAAAGAAAGAGAAAGAGGATGTGTAGCAAGAGATTGAAAGAAATCTTGATATTCTAAAAGTATTTTTAGTGTATCAATCGAACCGAAAAGGTAAGGGAGGGGTGATATTAAATTCTTTATAAACTTATATATGTTTAAGCATTTACTTATTTTGAATTATATATTATTTTATTTACATCCTTTTAACTCATTTTCAATTGTTATCTTCTTTATTTATTTGTATTTATATTATTTATTTTATCTCTAATTACGTTTTGACTTATTTATTCTATTTAGTTTATATGTAGTTACACAATGATTTTTATTGTTTGTTTTATTTAATTTATTTTTAGTTACGCATTTTGATGCTACTTATTTATTTTATTTAATTTTTTTCTAATTAAGCACTAGTTTTCCTTATTTATTTCTAGTTACACATTGGTCATTCTTATTTATTTCATATAAATTATCTTTACTTACACATTGGTCTGGTTTATTTATTTATTATTTATAATTATGTCATCTAATTTATCTTTAGTTACACACTGATCTTATTTATTTCATTTAATTTATCTTTAGTTATACATTGATCCATTGATATTGCTTATTTATTTATTTCAATTAATTTATCTTCTATTACGCATTGTACCTGTTTATTTATTTATTATTTATAATTATGTTATTTAATTTATCTCAAATTACGCATAAATCATGTTTATTTATTTCATTTCATTTATGTACTATACTACACAAATAAAGCCTAAAACAATGAATATCTGGCCCTAGCCGCTAACTTATAGTTCTATTTGATTACATCACCAATCAACCGTGTATAAAATTAATGCATACATTGCGGCTAAACTTACATATCGACATCAACCACCTACTCTGAACTTATGGAATAATAGCCAAACACAAAATTGATCTCTAGGCCTACAATAGTAAGGTATCAAGGAGCATAAATCATGTCTTACCCAATCCTCGACTTCTTGGATTGGATACTCTTCGATCATGTTGGGCATGCCTTCATGTCTTATTGTCGGACTGAATATTTTAGAGGTTACCAATACAAAAGGACTTCGATGATCAAGTCAGCGAGAGCTCCCAAAAGTCAAATCACAGTTTTGGAATTAATGAATTGCATACCTTTAATTATTGGGGTCCACTTGTATTTATAGAATTATTAATCATGGTTTACCTGGCTTTGTGGGTTGGGACTTTGCTTGTCTCGTTGGGCCACCCTTTAGGCTTGGGCTTGTGTGGGCCTGGTCCAAGCCCAAGCACCAGGCTTATGTTACTCTTTGTATGCATTCTTCTCTATGTTACTCTTTATTTTAATTTATTTAAAAATGTGTGCGCAAAATGATCTTAAATTGTCTATACGCTCTACTCAACCCCCCTCCTAGAACCACCTTGCGCCAACAAATATATATATATATATATATATATATATATATATATATATATATATATATATATATATACACGAAGTTATGTTATTATTAATGTTCTCTTATTTTTAAGAAACTCATTTGAATACGATTTTTAGTGATAAGAAACTCCTGTTAGATTAAAGATACTCTTTACTTGTGCCATTGCACTCGTTGAATGAGGAAAAGATAAATTATATATAAATTTAAATCTAATTTATAAATTTCTCAAAACATGAAATATTATATAATTTTTCAAACTAAAACTTACGAGATAAAATTTAAATATACAAAATTGAGGAATTTAAATATCCTTAATCATCCCCTCAAGTTAGTGAATATGTGTTCTCCATTCCCAACATAGATATAATTCTCTCAAAGTTTACTATTATTTAGTTGGATATTACTTTTGTTGAATTGAGGAACATACATGTGTCATTGATTTTTGTAACCATTGGATTTCATAACCATGCCATGATCGTGGAGTCTTCTTCATCCCATGACTTGAATTTATGATCATCTCCCACAAGGGCATTAAATGACTAGCAGCCGATAAAGAAAATGACTAGCATTTCCTTTTTATATTTCAAAATGGTCTTAGCGTGGTGTGACCACTTGAGATGATTTTTCCCATTCAACCTATAGGTTCAATGATCATGCTATAATTCTCCTACATTGTAGGACTTGTCTCCATTTTCCATTTCATCCATCGCAAATATGTGCAGTTAAGGCATAGAGAGGGAAGAATGAATTTGGACACAAAATGAACCTAGATGCAAAATGAATATGGACAAAAAAATGAATCACAAAATAAATATGGACAAAGAATGAATTTGAATGCAAAATGAATATAGACACAAAATCGAATAATGCAACAATGGAAGTTGCAATATACCAAAGAAGGCTACAATAGGTACTAAAGAGACACAGCAAGGAAGGCTGCATTTTAGGGTTTGCTCAACAATAAAGGTTGCGTTATAGTGTTTGGTCAGAAAGTTGTGTTTTAGGATTAACACAACAATGAATTTGGCGATTTAAAGTATACAACAATGAAGGTTTCATTTTAAAGAGCTTACGTATCAATGAAGGTTGCATTTTAGGGTTTACACAACAATGAAGGTTGTAATTAAACCACACAATTAGAGAGGCCCACAAGGATCAAGAGCTCTAATACCATCTCAAATTTTGAAGAGAGTAATTTCTCTCTTACTTTTATCATTATACACATTGAGTTGTGTGTGTGTGTATAAATCATTCCGGATAAATTCTGGAATCCTACAGAACAATTTTATAAATAAAAATAAAATATACAGAATTTAAACCCAATAAATGCATAATTATAATTAATAAGAATAATAAATTTCCTAAAATATCTTAACACTAATGAATAAAATGCCTAGTGGATTCATATACCATTCAAAGTAACAATAGGATGTTTAAAAATAAAGAAAATGAAAAATCTAGTAGTATAATTCAAACTACTTTATATAAATTGTACAAAAAGAATGGATGAAGAATAAGTGGATGCTTAAGTTACTAATTTGTCTACATGTGTCATTTCATTCAGCGTTATCAAAAGTATGAGTATTAAAAAATGTGACATGACAAAGAGATATGGTGTCGGCTATAAACCTTCATCCTATCACAATGTTTAGAAAGAAACTCTTGAAAAAGTAGTGCAAAAAAATGATTTAATTCTTCTAAGTACAAGGATGGTTGAAAATGAACTCGTTCACAATGATGTATATATGTTGGGTAGATAGACAAAAAAGACATTCAATTTTGTAACTTTTTGGTGAAAAAATATAGATAGAGTGCGTATAAGATGTTGGATGATGTTGTCAGATGTTTTGGAGAGGAAATGAAGTGCAAGTAGTTACTGATAATGTTGCAAATTTCAAGGCTATTAAAATGTTATTTATGCAAAAATCAAAAGCAGTTATAATTGTTGGGAATCCAAGTGTGAGTCTACGTCCCACATTGAGTAAAAATGAGAAAGTTGAGCACCATATAAGGATGAAGACCCATAAACCCATCGTCTTAAGGTTTTGGGTTATGAGTGGTGTTAATCCCTTATATGTGAGTCAGGCTCATGTCTCATTGGTGTTGTATCTCCCTAGTGATCTTCTCTCGAAAGACCTAAGAGTGGTATCAGAACTAAAGGTTCGTGTGGTGACCAACTTAGACGAGGCCTTGTATCAAAAGTCTTCATGATAGTAGGTCAAGTAAGCATGTCCCGTTAAAAAGAACGACGGTACAGGAAAAGAGATACTCGGTAGTTAGCTAGAGGGGGAAGTACCAATGTGAAGGGACTCACACTTAAGGGAAAGATTGTTGGGAATCCAAGTGTGTTGGGACTCACACTTAAATAAGGATGAACACCTATAAACCCATCACCTTAAGGTTTTGGGTTAAGAGTGGTGTCAATCCCTTATATGTGTGGCCTATTGCAAGATTGGTGTTGTATCTTCCTAGTGATCCTCTCTTGAAAGACCCAACAAGATTGGCTCTCATGTGTGGCCTATTGTAGTGATATGATCTTCGAAGATTTTGAAAAGCATTAAAAAGTCCATAATGTTCTCATCAAGAAGGGAATAAAGATGATCATCACCTACATTAATGGTATAACAATGATAATTAGCATATTGACAAGGCTCACAAAAGGAAGGAACTTGATAAAGTTTGGTATGACTAGTTTTGTCATGACTTATTTAACTCTAGCCTGTCTTCATGAATTTAAAAATACATTAATGAATATATTTAGCTCTTAAGAACAAAAAATAAGTGAGTTTGGAACTTCAAGAGAAGAAAAGTTGAGAATATGATGTTAGATAAACATTTTTGGAAGAATTTAACCATATGTTTCAAGGTTTTTTTTGAAGAATGTAACCGTGTGTTTCAAGGTTGTTGTTGGTCCTTTAATTGATATAAAATCCACAATGGTTTCATATATGACGGGATTATTTGTGTAAAAGAAGAACATTAAATGCAACTTTGACATTATTTCTAAACCTCCTCTCATTTAAAATCAATTATTTATTTGTCTAATTATTCATAGTATGACATAATTTTTATTTTCATAATTATGATATTGTTTAGATAATTATTAATGATAAGTGGGAAAATTAGCATCACGGGTGTTCACATGTTGTTAATTATTACATTAACATATGTTCTATATACCTAATTTAAGAAATGACAATCCTAAGGTGAAAGAGAGATTGTATATATACATGAAAATATTGGCTAGAGATGTTATAGAAAGAAAAAACATAACCTTACAACTTAGGACTTCCAATGTGTTATAGGACTTTTTCCTTTGAAAAATTAAAAGATTATGGGAAAGTTATGCAATGTGAATAGGAGAGTTTGTCTCAAATAAGGGAAGCTAATTTTAACTAGTTACTTGTTTTATTTCAATTAATTGTTATTTATGCGATTGAAACTGAAATTTTATGACAATTTGGTATGTTTGATGATTAGTAATTATATTAAATGAGATAGAGGAATTCAAATGCATGTTTTGTGTGTGCTGTGAAATTAAAGGATTGGTATGTTATGCATTGTTGTATATGGACTTAGTAATGAAATTGTGAAATTGATGTTGTAACTAAGATAATTTGTCTTAATGTGATTCTTTGTGTGCTTGAGATTTCTAAGAAGAATTGAAATGGATTGTGGCATGTTGGGAGCTGGAAAATTGTGGGATTTGAGTTTTTGTGTTATGCAAACTCACTTGGTGAGCCCTTAGCAAAGAGTTAGGGGAGGGCTGCTCCTTGGGAAAGTAGACTCTCGTTGAGCGAAAGTCAAACTTGAGTTTAACAAAGAGTCAGGGGAAAGAGACTTGTTGAGAAAGTCTAACCTCACCAAGCGAATAATCATGTAATTTGATCCACTACTAAATTTGATAGGCAAGATACCCAATCGCTGAATGAGTGCACCTCCAAGGGCTACTCGTTGAGCAAGTGTGTGATCTCGTTGAGTGAGCCTGTCAGTTTTTAGGAAAAACATATATGTGTAGGAAATTATGAGGACAATTGAGAATGGGGATATTATTATTACAAATTTGTGAATTTGCAAAAATATATCGATATATGGTTGGGATGTTATGTTTGTTCATATTACAATATTCTTCCTAAGGAGGAAGTGTGTAGTAAGTTAGTTAAGTTATGCATTGACTAAGGACACTCATTTTGAAGTTATCCTTGATTTACAAACTCATTTAGAGGATGAGGTTTAGGTGATGAAGAGTGAAGGAGGTTCCTATATCTAGTTAAAGAGGTCAGGGACCCCTTTTCTATTAAGCTATAAGGACTAAACCTTAAGGAAGGGGAAACGAGGTATCACTATTGATTTGTAAAACTTGAGAATTTCATTTTTTGTGATAGGCAAAGTTTCTAGAGTCTGAGTCAATGCATAAATCTGAATAATCGAGGCTAGATTTAGCTTGTGCCTAGATGTGATTGTTTGAGTAATGTATTCTATTTGGAATGGTAAATTGTGATTATTGGATTCCTATTTGATGTTAAGGAGATGGTAGAAAGAATAGGTCATAGGAGTGGTTGCTTAATATTGCTCTAGAGTTGTGAAGCATAATATTTGAAAATGCATGGAATTAGTCCTTTAAACCAAATTTGTTTAAGTTTATTTGATATTTCAAATGTATTTCTCAACTAACATTGAAACAAAAATATATCAAATGGTTTAAACAAACTAAAATACTATAAAGAGATGTGTTTGATACGTTAAAAAGACTAAATTCATGTATTTACAAAGTTAAGGGACTAAATTGATTCAAGATTTCCAAGAAAGACTACTTTCAAATTTCACTAAAAGTTAAAAGAGAAAAAACATATTTAACCTATATATATATATATATATATATATATATATATATATATATATACACTACTAAAAAAACTCATATTCCCTGCCAACTTTGTTTTGAATTTTTTTTTTAGGAAATACTTACAAATTTTGTTGTGAAAAAAAAGTTGCAAGAAATTGCTACTAATTTTCTTGCAAAATATTTTGTATAAAACACATTTTGCAACAAATTTTGTAGGAAATACTTGCAAATTTTATAATTTTGTAGGAAATAATTATCCACGAATGAATTATCTACCAATTAAAATTCTTAGAAAAAATGGTAGGAAAAAGTATTTTCTTGCAAATTTTTTTAATAAATTTACAAGAAAAATCTCATGTAATATAAGATTTTTTAGTATATATATATATATATATATATATTCATTTGATATTCCAATCATTGCATGGTGTCATGTTGTATTAATCAAATTGTAAAGATGTAGACAAATTACCCTAAAAATACTGTATACTACTATTTTATTATATTATATGTTATTAATAGTTTAAATTATATATTTATAATATTATTGATGAAATTGTTTATTTTTTAAGATTTACATGATAAATATTGGTAATGACTATGATAACAACATTTAATAAACATATATTTCATCTAAATTTTACTCAAAATTATTATCTTACCGAAAGTTATTAAAAAACAAATTCACAAAAATGTGGAGTCTTCAGTTTTTTTTTTTTTTTTTAATTTTTTTTTTTATATTTTTTTTTTTATATAATTTAATAAAAATTTTTATATTAAAAAAATTTAATAAAAAAAAAATTTAAAAAAATTTTGATTTTTTATTTTTTTTTTTTTTTTTTTAATTTATTCTGTCATATATTTTGTTATGAAAATCTATAAGTAATGACAGCAATTATAAATATGATAAAAATATCTTTTAATATTATGACATTAAAATACTTATTTTTAGACAACACTATTAATATCAAATTAACATGAATTTAAATTTATTTTAAAATAAATATAATAAATTTTTTCTGTTTTAACTTTGTGAAATCTTCCAAATTAAATAAATGTCCTAAAAGTGATTTCATATTTAAAATTTAAAAACTATTGTAAAAAACAAAACTAAATTTATTTGACTTTTGTTTGAAATGTGTAAAACTATTAGGAAAAATATCACAAATATATTTTATTTTAATGATTTTTGAGTTTTTATTATAAAGAAGAATGATTCATATTAATTGAAAAATATCTGAAGATTAAATCTTTTGATTAATTAATTTTATTTCTATTAATATTTATTTTTTTAACTCTTATTATTTACAATTTTTTCTTTTAACTAACTTTCTACTTTTAAAATTTGATAATTATTATAATAACCATAATTATGAATATATTTTGTCTTATTGTTTAACTTTATCAATTTTCATCTTCTTCTTATTATTTTTATTTTTATTATGATTAGAGATGGCAAATAAACTCGTCTCCGTGGGTATTGCCCGAACTCGTCCCCGTTTTGACAGGGAATCCCCGCATTGACTGGGTATGAGTATGGGTATGGGGAATCCCCGACTTTTTCGATTGGGTATGGGGATGGGTATGGGGATGTACATATCCCCGCCATATTACCCGTCCCCGTTTAAATTAATATTCCTAATTAATTAAATAACCACAT
>Ga0214545_1009015_pt1 | contig 15477 bp, 8 predicted proteins | sample CNSS4metaG_FD_160064 | JGI IMG/M metagenome (GOLD analysis project Ga0214545, IMG submission 160064) | Root nodule microbial communities from cowpea collected in UCLA plant growth center, Los Angeles, California, USA - CNSS4 | ecosystem: Host-associated > Plants > Roots > Nodule | place: USA... | reverse complement strand
AACTCACTTTATGGTCAGCCATAAATTTTACAACTTGGTTTAACCTATCACGGTGTCGCAACCTAAATCGTAACGGGATGGTGACTAAGGGATAAATAGTTGAAAAACAGAGTTTGGAGTCACCACCATAGTTTATTCTGGAAAACTCGTGAAAAACCATAAAATAAGAGTTGGTATGCGAAAATCAGATTTTGGGTTCGGGAATTGGTTACGTGTAGGGAAGGTATTAGCACCCTACAACGCCCGTCCTAAGATGATACCTTTAATCAAATATGCAAAATAGATGTAATTTTATAAATGTTTATTTTCGCCAAAAAGTAAAACTAAAAGTGTATAAAAGAAACAAAAAATATATATTTTAACTTTTGGACCCGACAATAATTAACCCCGGTCCTATGTATTTCCATTTAAAATGGAAAATCAGGGACCACGTAGTTCTAGACAAAAAGACTATTTAGAAAACACTTTTGAAATATTTTGAATTTTTGGGAAATGAATCCGACAAGGATTAACCTCGGTCCTACGTATCTCCATTAATAATGGAGAATTAGGGATCACGTAGTTCTTTGGAAAACGTTTGTCGATAGAAAACTTTTATAAGAATTATTTGTGAGTAGAAAAGATTTTAATTTTAGTGTAACATTTTGTAAAACCCGAATTATGAATATAAAAAGATATTTCCAATAATTTTAAAATGACCAAATTAGAAATATATGCAAAGTGATTTTAAAATATAAATATAATTGAATTAGAAATGTATATAAAATGATTTAAAATATTAAAATAACCAAATTGGAAGTGCATCCAAAGTGGTTTAAAACATTGGAATAACCAAATTAGAAGTTTATCTAAAGTGGTTTAGAAATATTAAAATAATCAAATTGCAAGTGCATCCAAAGTGATTAAAAAAATTGGAATAACCAAATTGAAAGTGCATCCAAAGTGGTTAAAAAACTTGGAATAACCAAATTAGAGGTGCATCTAAAGTGGTTTGAAACATTAGATTAACCAAATTAGAAGTGAATCTAAAGTGGTTTGAAAGCTTTGGAGTAATCAAATTGGAAGCGCATCCAAAGTGATTTAGAATATTAAAATATATTAAAAACATCCAAAAGTGATTTAAAACAAATTTAAAATAACCAAATTAAAAAAAAAAATATATATATATATATATATATATATATATATATATATAAATATAAAACATTGTTAGTATTATTAGTTTAAAATATATTTCTTATTATTATAAATTTTTTATGAAATTTAGTGCACACTTGAAAATATGAATTACGAAACATAAGAAAGGTAAAAGCATGATTAAAAATAAAAGCTTAACTTGAAAATGATAGTGTAAATAACATGAGTTGTAACTCATAAAGTGTGGGCGTGCAACCAATAGGAATTAGGTGCAAAACGTGGGGTACGCATAGTAAAACTTGGTTTATGAAGTACAATTGATTAATGTGTGCTGCATGTAAACGAACAGATGAAAACAGTAAAAAGTGATATAGTTCAAGAACAAAAAAGTTAGGTGTGTGCAATGAAGATGGAGGACAAAATTTAATACGAATAAAGTAATCAGTGCAGGAACGAAACACAGGTGCAACTAGTAAAAACCCAATTAGCAGCTAAGCAAATAAACAACACATACCAAAAATAATTAGAAAGCAAAAAGAGGGCAGAAAGGGTGCAAACAGTAAATAGAGTAAGAAGAGTGAGGGTGCATGAAGAACTGGGTCAGCCCACTTTCTTCAAATGAAGGAAAGAAAAGCCTCCTAGGGTTTCTTTTATCCTTCCTTCACACACAAACCCAGTAACCCTCTGATCCAACAACCAATGCACTTCCGGCGATCCGCTAGCGCCACCACCGCCTCCACTCTAGTTTCGGATCCGTCGCTGGTAACAACAAGAGGCGTTCAACTTCTCTCATTCTTTTTCTTCTTCTTCATAGATGCGCAGTGGAGATTCTTCACCACCTCCATCGTTCCACTCACTACTGCCATCGCACATTGTCGTGACCAGAAGCTTTGTCACCATTGCCAAGCCACCACGTTATCCCCATGCCAACCACGAACACGGGAGTCCCACGATTTGGACAGATCAAAGGATCCCGATTTGTCCCTATGTTTTCTTATTTTTTTCCCCTTCCATTTTGTTGATTGCAATGGAAGTTTGATAATGGAGGTGAGATCGGGATTGTTGGTGTTGGTTTTTTCTAGAATGAAGATGAAGGTGGTGGTCTATGGAGGTTTCGAGGATGCTGGTTTGTTATTGTATTGGTGGTTTGGAATGGATGAGAAGAGGAAGATCAAAGTTAGGTTGGATTCTCTTATCATGAATAAAGGTGCTTGGTTCGGAGGAAGAAAAATGGGTGATAAGAGTTCATTCTCTGTGTCTTCTTCCTTGGTGTTCTTCCCCCTGATGTGAAGTTGAAACAAGGTTTCTTATGTTGGGTGCAAACCTTGTGAGTCTCTGTTGTCATGGGTCATGAGTAATAAATGAATGGTGATGTATCAAGAAAAGTTGAAGTGTGAAGGTCCGTGAATGTGAAGGTGGGGTGATGTGTGTAAGAAAAAGTGGCCTTGGGAAAAAGAGTGAAGTGATTGAGTGAAAAAGTGAATGGGTTTGTTAGGAAAAAAAGTGAGTTAATTGGAAGAAAGAGAGGAAAGGTGGGCAACGTGAGTGTGACAGAAGAAGATAAATTAAAGATGGGTACGTGAGTTGAGAGATAGCTGGTAAGGAGAAAAAAAGGAGGGACACATGGCAGCTTCTGAGTGGATGGGTTTTAGGTTGGGTGAAAAGAAAAAAAAGAAAAAAAAAGGAGTGTGAATGTAGAAACATAGATTATTTATAAATAGGGTTGAAAATTAATAAAGGAGGTGTCAATAACAAAAGTTGGCCCTTAGTTCATTTGAGAAGAGAGAGGAAGGAAATGATGGGATGTTCTCTATAAAAAGTAAAAAGATTAGTAAAACTAAAAATTAAATTTTTTAACTCCTAAAATTAATTAGATAAAGTTTTTGATTGAAAGATGCTTATATATAAAACATGAACAAAATTATGAATATGAACAAAATTATGAATGTGTACATAATATTTCAAAGAGATCAAACAAAATATACCTTCTTTATTTTTTAGTTTTTCAGAATATTTTTCATTCTTCAATATCTTTCTTTTTTTATTTTTATAAATAAATTTTGATTACCCGGACAAAATTGGGTGTTTACATTTGTCCCTCTTTACTTAAGTTTTACTAGATGATATGAAAATTTGATATTTTCTTTATTATCGCGGTAAAACTTAGTAAAGATATAAACGAAAATTTTGTTCGGGTTTTTGGAAAGTGGAGAGGGGTGAGATATTGATACCTTACCAATGCAATGAAATAAGGTGAGTTAAAAAGTGAGGTCAGAGACTCAAATTTATATGTGTGATTTAAGACTGAGCACAAGGACTCAAATTTAAAATTCTCAGTACAGGAACTCAAAATGAATTTTGTGATTTAAAATTGTGATTGCGGGGACTCAAAACGCAGTTTGAATGATTTAAAGGGTGAATATTTTTTGGATTGAAAGATTGAGCACGGGAACTCAAAATGATATTTGTTTGGATTGAAAGATTGAGCACGGGGACTCAAGATGACTTTTTTGGAAAAAAAAACTTATGCACGGGGACTCAAAATGGTTTTCTTAGATTGAAAGATTGAGCACGGGACTCAAAATGTCGTTCTTTTTTTTTCAAAAGATTGAGCATGGGGACTCAATATGATTTTTTGTTTGAAAGATTGAGTATAGGGACTTAAAATAATATTTGTTTGGATTGAAAGATTGAGTAAGAGGACTCAAGATGAATTTTTTGGATTAAAAGATTGAGCACAGGGACTCAAAATGGTTTTCTTGGACTAAAAGATTGAGCACAAGGACTCAAAATGATATTTGTTTGGATTGAAAGATTGAGCACGGGGCTCAAGATGACTTTTTTGGATTAAAAGATTGGGCACGAGAACTCAAAATGGTTTTCTTGGATTGAAAGATTGAGCACGGGGACTCGATATGATTTTTTTTAGTGAAGGGTTGAGCACGGGAACTCAAAATGTCATTCCTTTTTTAAAGATTGAGCACGGAGACTCGATATGATTTTTTTGTATTGAAAGATTGAGCACGAGTACTCAAAATAACTTTTATGGTTGGAAAGATTGAACACAAGGACTCAATGACTTTTTTTGGGAAAAAATATGAGAGCCCTAGTGTGGTGTTTGGACCTTGACTTAAATCGAGAGGATAATGTGTATATTGAATTTCATATTTTGGTATATATTTTCGAGAAAGAAATTTGATTTGATGCCAAAATATGATCAATTGTATGATGGTGTGATAACACATGTTATGCTTAATTTTTCTTTTTATCAATTGCATGATGCTTAATGTGTAAGACACATAAAATGGGTGTTACATGATGACATATGTCATGCTCAATTTTGCTTATTATCAATTGCATGATGCATGATGACAATGATTTATGTTTTTGAACATTGGTATGTTACCACATGTTATGCTTTTCTTTTTGTTTTCAAACTTGCATGATGCATGGTTATGCTTAATTTTGCTTCTGATCAATTGCATGATGACACTAATGCGTATTTTGAACATGGATGCATGTTATATTCTCTTTTTTTGCTTTCGAAATTGCATGATGCATGGTTATACTTACCCACTTATGAATGCTTGAAAAGTTGTTTTTTTTTTCTTTATGGTGCAACACAAGGTGTTTGAAACCTTCGAGTCTAGATCAAGGAGTCAAAATGCATGAAATGCATGAATGTTTAATAAAAAAGCTTGATTGCCTGTTCTCCTTATTTTATTGCATGAAGTGCATGCATGGGAACTATGAATTTAACTCTTCATTTTTTCATATAGTACAACTCACAAATGCTTGGGCATGAGGATGGATGATATTTGGAGAAAACTTTATAAGGTTGAGTGAATTTGTGCAGGAATCTTTGCCTTTGATGTATTTCTCCAAAGGATTTGGAACATGTTCATGTTCGTGGAGAAACATGTGCATGGTCTGTAAGATTGCCCTAGTTTTATTGTGTAGGGGAATGTTATGGTAGGATGGAATGAAAATGATTGGATTGAAAGAATTTGCCCCAGTTGCACCCTTTTTGTTCAACATATCGACAAGTGGGATTCTTCTGTATTTTGTCATCATTTCTTTTTGGGTTGACAATTGAACTTTGAGAGGAAGTCAAGTTAAATTGGACTTAGAGGCCAAAGAAGTTGGACTTAAGGGTTCAATGAATTGGGTTTTGTGGACAAGATAAAATTGTGTTAGGGGCCAAGCAAGCTAGGCCTGGAGGGCCAGATGAAATTGTGTTTAGGGGTCAAGCAAGTTAGGCTCAAGGGGTTTGATGAAAGCTTTTCAGATCATCCGAGTTGGGCTTGAAGTGGAGTCGGGAACATTGGGCTTTTTGAGTGCGTGAATTGAGCTTTGAAGGTTAAGCTCAGATATGGGGCCATATAGTGGGTTTATAGATACTGATCTTATTAAGTTGAGTGAGATATGTGCTAGATAAATTAGGATTTGAAGTGGGATCAACAAAGTTGAGCTTTTCAGGTGAACTAGGCTCCGAGGGCTAATTGAATTGGGCTTAAAGGGATGAATGGATTGAACTTGATGAAATCAGATGAACCATGTTTATTGATATTGAGTTTTATGGGAAAAATGTATTAGGCTTAGAAATGTGAGTTTAGCTAGGTTAGGCTTTATAGGCTTAGGTGAACTTGGCTTTTAAGGATCAAATGAACCGTGCTTTTTTAGGCAGTTGAATTGGGTTTTGATGGCCAGATGAGCTTGGCTTGGAGGTGAGGGCCAACAAAGTTACTGTTTGAATGGGGATGAGCAAAGTTTGGCTTTTCAGATCAGGTGAAAAGGGCTATAAGGGTTAGGTGAACTAAGTTTAAAGGTACTGTCTTATTAGTATGAGTTTAAAGACATTGAACTTTTTAGGCTGGGTTTTAGAGATGGGGCCAGGTGAATTGGGATTTGGAGTGGGATAAACAAAGTTGACCTTTGGGCCAGTTGAACTAGGCTTTGAGGTGGGAAGATTGAGTGTTTAGAATGAGGTTAGATGAGTTGCGCTTATTGGGTTAGGTGAACTTACTTTTAGGGTCAAATGAGCTTAGCATAGAGGTCAGGGCCAGCAAAGCTACGCTTTGAAAGTCGAGTGTTTTATAAATGAGGTCGGATGAATTGCACTTATTGGATCATATGAACTTGTACTTTGAGGGTCAGGTGAGTTGGGCTTCGAGGTAAGGTTGACAAAGGTAGGTTTTTTCTTAGGTCTAATGAACTTGGCTTTGGGGGTAACATGAATTAGGCTTTGAGGTAGGGCTAGCAAAGCTAGGTTTTTCAGGAGCTAGAACTATTGGTTTGAAGTGTTAAGTGAATTTGGTTTGGAGATATTAGGCTTATTGGACTGGGTTTAGCGATTAGAACAAGTGAACTGAGCTTCTTGGGCTAGGCGAACTTGGACCTTGAGGTGGAGGCCAACAAAGTTGGATTTTAAGGCTTGGTTAACTAGATTTTGAGGTTGGGCTCGCAAAGATGGGTTTCTCAGGAGCTAGAACTATTGGTTTGAAGCGTTAAATGAATCTTGTTTGATTGTGGGGTAGCAAAGCTAGGCTTTTTAGGTTAGAGACATGGTCAGACAAACTAGGTTATTAGTATTGGGCTTAGACAAATGATACTAATTACGTTAAGTTTTGGGGGACTGGTAAATTGGGCTTTGAAGGACATCTAAGCTACGCTTACCAGGTAGGAGATGGATTTTGAAACTTGCGTTGACCAAGCAAGGTGAATGACTCGTTTATTCATGAAGTTGATGTAATGGATGTATGTATGCATGACTTGATATGAATTTATGCATTATGTATGAAATGCGTTGGATTATTATTATTTCTTTTTTGTAATTGATCCCCATTTTGCTGCAATTAAGTCATTATGCTCTGACTCCCCATTTTTTATTTGAAATATTTGAAATCAATTCTTTGGTCTCATCAATTTATGGAGAAACTTTTTCTTTTATCGTTTCTTTTGAAGCATTATTTGAGCAGTGTGCATGAAATTGTCAAAGGTGTTTGGAAAGCTTGAATTTCAACAAGGGATAACGGATCAGGTGATGAAGATAAATTTGGGAGTTCCCTAGTTTGAAAGTTTTGAATTGGTTTTAGGATACGAGATGTGTTTGACGACATGAAGAGTTTAAAAGAAGATGAGGATTTCAAAAGTTGCCCCTAGTTTGAGAGTTTAGGTTGGCCTTAATGTGCATAACTGTGTGTGGCTTGCCTCAATTATTGATGGCGTGAGTAGGTTGGAAAATGATGGGAAACTTCAAAAGTTGCCCCAATTTGAAAGTTTGAATTTCAACATGGGATGGTTGATAAAGATAAACTAAGGAGTTGCCCCAGTTTAAGAGTTTGGGATCGGATCCAAGACACCACAAGTGTTTAGGCTTACCGCACCTTATGATGTGACTTTGTCAACCAAGTTAAAAAGATATCCCATTTTGAAATGAATGGTTACAAGGTATTGTAAATGGAGCAATTGCCCTAGTTTGAATGTTGAAGTGAGAGAAAGTGATAATGGTAAGAAAATGGATTGGTATGAATTTAAGCTCAACAAGAAGTAGAAAAAAATGACTTCTTCGGGAAGAAATAAAGGTGAAATCCATGAAGAATGCAATGAAAGAAAGGGATGCCCCATGTTTGACAGATTATTCATGCTGATTTTGGGGCTTTTGTAACTTACTAAAAAAAAGAACTGCCTCAATGTTTGAAAGAAAATCTCAGAGCATGTTTTTATTCAATTTTTTTTTCAACCATTTTTTCAATTTCTATTTTTTTAGGAGAAACTTTTGACATGTTAAAACACTTTTTCCTTTAAATTCAAATTTACGAAAGATAACAACAAACAATCCTTGATCTGTGTGGACTTTATGGAGCTTGTAATGTGGTTGAGGTTGATGGGTATGAAAGAAAATGGATACTAAAGGTCCAAAAGAGTGATATGATGGTTATTTTGGAACAAGGGCCTTTTGAATGGTGTTACCCCAAACGTTTTTTCGATTTCTCTTTGTTCACCATTTTTCTTTTTTCTATTTTTCTTTGAATTTTCATTCTTTTTCTCCAAATATTGTTCTTCTTTTTGTCCTTTTCTTGATATGACAAAATCATCTTCTTTTTTTGTCTTTTCGAACTTTTTTATGTATTGTGTTGGTGAACTATCACTTAGACAAAAACAGGCGCAAACATTATGTCCACCTGTGAGGGTGACCCTTGTTTAAGGTAACTTTCAAAGAAAATTTTGTTTTACTTTATTAGGCTCAAATTGGGTAGCCAAGGATGATATTTTTTTTTTGGGAAGGAAAAAAGAGAAAAAAAAAATGGCCACACATCATTTCAAATTGTGATTGTTTTACTTTCAAAAGTTTTAATGCTCGGGAAAAGAGTTTTATTCATGCGACAACTTGCCCCTAGTTTTTGTTGATTTTTTTTTATTTCTCTTAGACCGCCAAAAAGGGTTTTCGATCTAAAGATTTTTCTTTCATTTTTTTGTTGTTGTTTTTTGTTTGTTCTAAGATTTGCTTCCATTCATTGTACAAGAGTGCCCCCTTTTCATGATGATTCTTCATGAACATTACACACAAGCCTATGGTAGAAAAAGGATAGAAAAAGGATTGAGTTTGAACAACTTCATGTCATGCAGATTAGGCGAATGCTTCAAAAGTAGTGATATCAGAATCATTAACTTTTTTTTTCAATTAACTAATTTGACCAAAGAATGTTTTACTTTTCACTTCCTACAAGAAAGATTCTAAGAGTCTGAATGTGAACAAAATGGGAAACAATTTATTGCAAAGTAACTTTATTTTTATTTTCTTTTTTTTTCAAAATTTTATGTTGATGCATGTTATGTGTTAAATATAGTGATATGAAAATGCAATATGTGATTGAAAAATCACACCCACACCCACCCACACACACACACACACACACACACACACACACACACACACACATATATATATATATATGTGTGTGTGTGTGTGTGTGTGTAACAACATATGCATGCATGTTATGTAAGGTATGATCATGCAAGATGTTATAATGAATTTTTTGATGACCGCGACATATGAATGAATGATATGTATTATGCAAGCAACATGTGAGTGAATGTGATACATTATGCAGGATGACATGAGGATGTATGTTATGCATTTGAAGATATATACATAATATAATGAATGAAGATTACATGTGAATGCAATGTATGTTTATGCCTTAGAGGGTACTTATTCCAATATTATGATGATGTGATCCTAATTAAAGAAACACCATGCATGATATGCAAATAACTAACAAGCCTAAATGTTATTCTGATGAAAGATGTTGTGCACTTATCAATATGTTATGCATGATATGTCATTAACTTATCTAATGGAATGCAATGTATGTTTATGCCTCAAGAGACATTTTCACATGATATGATGGTGAAAAAGTTATGTGTTCACTAAAAATGCTACATATGATATGCAATCAATTGACAACCTAAATGATACACGCTTATTAATAGGCTTGATGTGAAATTATTTGATGAAATGGATCACAATGCATGTTTATGCCTTAACAAATGTTTATCCATATGATATGCTGATGAAAGATGTGATGTACTTATCAGTATGTCATGCATGATATGCAGTTAACTACATGCACTAACACGGATGGTTTCCTAAACTTAAGATCAAGGTCACTAGAGCTATGGCTCCCTTCACAGTATTTCCGACAAGGATTGAGTAATCAACTCGGTGTGGAAACACAAAGAAAGAGAACAGACTCTAGTTGGGGTTCTCACAATAGCCAAATAGGAAGTGCATCCCAAGTGGCATTGCTACACAACCCTTCTAATTCTAAGTTGTACTCAGACCCGGGTATAGGGTCTCACTCATTATATGCACAAGGGGTGTGTGTGTGTGTGTGTGTGAAGGGAGAGGTCAAAATAGCCAAAAAAAAATCACACACAAATATATAACAATTTCTTCGATCCCATAGTTCAATATCTAGCAATAATGATTACAAAAAAAAAAACAAATATGCAACAAAACACACAAATCGAAAAACAAAGGGGAAATAAACATTAAAAAAAACATTAATTCTGCATATTTAATTAACTGGCTTGACTCTCCAACAAGTCCCTAGTGGAGTCGCCATCTGTCGCAACCTAAATCGTGACGGAACGGCGACTAAGGGATAAATAGTTGAAAAACAGAGTTTGGAGTCACCACCATAGTTTATTCTGGAAAACTACGGAAAAACCATAAAATAAGAGTTGGTCTGCGAAAATCAGATTTTGGGTTCAGGAATCGGTTACGTGTAGGGAAGGTATTAGCACCCTACAACGCCCGTCCTAAGACGGTACCTTTAATCAAATATGCAAAATAGATGTGATTTTTATAAATGTTTATTTTCCCCAAAAAGTAAAACTAAAAGTGTATAAAAGAAACAAAAAATATATATTTTAACTTTTGGACCCGACAAGAATTAACCCCGGTCCTACGCATTTCCATTTAAAATGGAAAATCAGGGACCACGTAGTTCTAGACAAAAAGACTATTTAGAAAACACTTTTGAAATATTTTGAACTTTTGGGAAGTGAACCCGACAAGGATTAACCTCGATCCTACGTATCTCCATTAATAATGGAGAATTAGGGATTACGTAGTTCTTTGAAAAACGTTTGTCGATAGAAAACTTTTATAGGAATTATTTGTGAGTAGAAAAGATTTTAATTTTAATGTAACATTTTGTAAAACCTGAATTATGAATATAAAAAGATATTTCCAATAATTTTAAAATAACCAAATTAGAAATATATGCAAAGTGATTTTAAAATATAAAAATAATCCAATTAGAAATGTATATAAAATGATTTAAAATATTAAAATAACCAAATTGGAAGTGCATCCAAAGTGGTTTAAAACATTGGAATAACAAAATTAGAAGTCTATCTAGAGTGGTTTAGAAATATTAAAATAATCAAATTGCAAGTGCATCCAAAGTGATTAAATAAATTGGAATAACCAATTGAAAGTGCATCCAAAGTGGTTAAAAAACTTGATATAACCAAATTAGAGGTGCATCTAAAGTGGTTTGAAACATTAGATTAACCAAATTAGAAGTGCATCTAAAGTGGTTTGAAAGCTTTGGAGTAATCAAATTGGAAGTGCATCCAAAGTGATTTAGAATATTAAAATATATTAAAAACATCCAAAATGATTTAAAACAAATTTAAAATAACCAAATTAAAAAATATATATAAAAAACGTTGTTAGTATTATTAGTTTAAAATATATTTCTTATTATTATAAATTTTTTATGAAATTTAGTGCACACTTGAAAATATGAATTACAAAACATAAGAAAGGTAAAAGCATGATTAAAAAAATAAAAGCTTAACTTGAAAATGATAGTGTAAATAACATGGGTTGTAACTCATAAAGCGTGGGCGTGCAACCAATAGGAATTAGGTGCAAAACGTGGGAGCGCATAGTAGAACTTGGTGTATGAACTACAATTGATTAATGTGTGCTGCATGTAAAGGAACATATGCAAACAGTAAAAAGTGATATAGTTCAAGAACAAAATAGTGAGGTGTGTGAATTGAAGATGGAGGACAAACATTTAATACGAATAAAGTAATCAGTGCACGAACGAAACGCGAGTCCAACTAGTAAAAACCCAATCAGCAGCTAAGCAAATAAACAACACATACCAAAAATAATTAGAAAGCAAAAAGAGGGTAGAAAGGGTGCAAACAATAAATAGAGTAAAAAGAGTGAGGGTGCACGAAGAACTGGGTCAGCCCACTTTCTTCAAATGAAGGAAAGAAAAGCCTCCTAGGGTTTCTTTTATCCTTCCTTCACACACAAACCCAACAACCCTCTGATCCAACAACCATTGCACTTCCGGCGATCGGCTAGCGCCACCACCGCCTCCACTCTACTTTCGGAGCCGTCGCTGGTAACAACAAGAGGCGTTCAACTTCTCTCATTCTTTTTCTTCTTCTTCATAGATGCGTAGTGGAGATTCTTCACCACCTCCATCGTTCCACTCACTACTGCCATCGCACACTGTCGTGACCAGAAGCTTTGTCACCATTGCCAAGCCACCACATTATCCCCACGCCAGCCACGAACACGGGAGTCCCACAGTTTGGACAGATCGAAGGATCCTGATATGTCCCTACGTTTTCTTATTTTTTCCTCTTTCATTTTGTTGATTGCAATGGAAGTTTGATAATGGAGGTGAGATCGGGATTGTTGGTGTTGGTTTTTTCTAGAATGAAGATGAAGGTGGTGGTCTATGGAGGTTTCGAGGATGGTGGTTTGTTATTGTATTGGTGGTTTGGAATGGATGAGAAGAGGAAGATCAAAGTGAGGTTGGATTCTCTTATCATGAATAAAGGTGCTTGGTTCGGAGGAAGAAACATGGGTGATAAGAATTCATTCTCTGTGTCTTCTTCCTTGGTGTTCTTCCCCCTAATGTGAAGTTGAAACAAGGTTTCTTACGTTGGGTGCAAACCTTGTGAGTCTCTGTTGTCATGGGTCATGAGTAATAAATAAATGGTGATGTATCAAGAAAAGTTGAAGTGTGAAGGTCCGCGAATGTGAAGGTGGGGTGATGTGTGTAAGAAAAAGTGGCCTTGGGAAAGAGAGTGAAGTGATTGAGTGAAAAAGTGAATGGGTTTGTTAGGAAAAAAAGTGAGTTAATTGGAAGAAAGAGAGGAAAGGTGGGCAACGTGAGTGTGACAGAAGAAGATAAATTAAAGATAGGTACGTGAGTTGAGAGATAGCTGGTAAGGAGAAAAAAAGGAGGGACACATGGCAGCTTCTGAGTGGAGGGGTTTTAGGTTGGGTGAAAAGAAAAAAAAGAAAAAAAAAGGAGTGTGAATGTAGAAACATAGATTATTTATAAATAGGGTTGAAAATTAATAAAGGAGGTGTCAATAACAAAAGTTGGCCCTTAGTTCATTTGAGAAGAGAGGGGGAGGAAATGATGGGATGTTCTCTATAAAAAAACAAAAAGATTAGTAAAACTAAAAATTAAATTTTTTAACTCCTAAAATTAATTAGATAAAATTTTTGATCGAAAGATGCTTATAGATAAAACATGAACAAAATTATGAATATGAACAAAATTATGAATGTGTACATAATATTTCAAAGAGATTCAACAAAATATACTTTCTTTATTTTTTAGTTTTTAGAATATTTTTCATTCTTCAATATCTTTCTTTTTTTATTTTTAGAAATAAATTTTGATTACCCGGACAAAATTGGGTGTTTACACAGGGGTTGGTGGGTTGGTTCACTAACTTGTGTAAAAAATTAGAAAATAATTTTTTTTGTCATTTTTAAATATCCACATGTCATTTATCTAATGTATTTGCAATTTACAAGTTTAAACATAAATATAAGGGTTTACAATTATATTGTATCATAATTCATAAGCTTAAACATAAATATAATGATTTACAATTTGCAAATTGTAGTATGCGACCCTTTTAAGCTTCCTATCAACCACTTAATTAATTAACTTCAAATATCAATCTTGTTATTGGTCAATCTCAGAGAAAGTGCATACAATACATGAATTTCACTAGTTTATGCATTACACAAGCCATAAACTACAACAATACACAACTATTATTGATTACAAGAACTTACTACACTAATTTCTTTTTGTACATCTCTTCCAATGTCCCCTGATAAAGCTTAAACTCAATCCTTCTAGATTGACTTTTCCTTTGCATACGAAAGATAAACCAAACAACAAAGTAAAACATTTAATTTAATGTGAAAACAATTGCAATTTCTATATCACTTTTTATTTCAACAAAAATGCTAATGGTATGTTATGCTTCAACTCATAGCAGCCAGAATCAGAATTCAATCATTGTGCAGGTTCAGGATTATATCCAATCAGCTATGCAAATGCTATAGATGGGTTTAGGATCAAAACTCAACAACAAGGCAATTTAAATGTGTATGAACCCAAGTTACAACATTCAACTAGTCAGTGACAACAAATAGTGACAATCTAATATGCATGGAGACTAACGATCTAAAATACTTTGCAATCATAGGATACTTTGACAACATTTCCATTCATTCAACATTGGTGCACTGGATGCTTAGGTTATGCACTCTTATTATAAACAATCAAAATAACATGGTAGAATCATAAAAAATGAATGGAAATGAAAATTCCTACCACAACCACTAACATAAAGCTTGACTATGAACTAAGTGTTGCAAGAAATTAAATCTAAAACAAAAAAGAATTAAATTGGTGCAGGATCGGATATCAAGAATAAAATGACAGCAGAGAAAGCAGATTCAAATACTATAGAACAAACGTGAATGTAAAAACTGATTTAGTGCTTGAACTTTGGTCCTTTTGCGCTCGAGAAGACATCTCGAGAAGTTATGCCCACTTTGGGGCCATGTGGATTCCAAGAAGGAACCAAAATTGTGTGCAAAATTGTGAGCCAAGCTCAAAACACTAACTCAACAACACAAACTAAACAAGAAACACTAAAAACAACAAATGGAAATTTAAGGAACTGAATGTAAAGACTGCAAAAATGTAAAAATACTAGCAAATCATCAGCAAGCAAAACTCAAAAACTGTAAATGAGAACTGAAACAAAATCAGTGTATTTCATTGAAATCAACAAAGTACACAAGATAAGGAAGAGATACGAAATTAAAATGGTGAAGAGAGTCTCACTTTAGACCAATCCCAACCACTTTGTGCTCGTGATTAACTACCTAACACACTAGAGGAAACCCAATATCTGATGGTCACTTTGTGCTCTTCAGAGAATAGGGAACGCCTTATAATTCACTATCCCTCTCGCTAGAAAAACACTCGAACACGAGAACCCTAACCTCACAACATTTTTCTCTTATGCAAAACAAGGCTCTCCCTAAAAAACCTAAAAAAATTCCCTATAAACCCCTCTCGAAAAACAATAAGAAAAGAAAACCCAATTCCTTGTATCTCGAATCAGAATCACAAACTGTTAGAATTGATGCAGCAATATTTCACAATCAAGAGGGGGGTGAATTGGTATTAACAAATTTTGCCCAGTTTTAGCACTTTTGAAATTGTTTTGATAAAAACCTTTTCTTTTGAATCAATTGAAATAGTATGGTTTGATGCTTAATGTATGAAGCATTTATACTATGACAAGATATAGAGAGAAAGAGATAAAGCACACAGAATTTGTATACTGGTTCGATTCTTAAGAATCTACATCCAGTTCATCTAGCAAACCACAGCTAGAGATATTCACTATATCACAAGAATTTCAAGATTTACAAATACACTTGATAAATCTAAATTCTAAGATAAA
>Ga0214545_1009013_pt1 | contig 15480 bp, 4 predicted proteins | sample CNSS4metaG_FD_160064 | JGI IMG/M metagenome (GOLD analysis project Ga0214545, IMG submission 160064) | Root nodule microbial communities from cowpea collected in UCLA plant growth center, Los Angeles, California, USA - CNSS4 | ecosystem: Host-associated > Plants > Roots > Nodule | place: USA... | reverse complement strand
TTTTTATTTTTTATTGTATAATATATATTTATTTTTTTATAAAAATATAAATATTTTTTTAAATATATATATATATATATATATATATATATATATATATATATATATATATATATATATTGTATCCAATTTCTGTGTAGAACTTTTTTTTTTTCATTTCAAATTTCAACCATTTTATTTTATAAAGGATAGACATTTTTTACAACCCTAATTTAACCATCACACAAAGGCATTATAGTAGGCATACTAAAAAAAATCTCATTAATAACCAATTTTAGAGTAAAAGTTACTAGTTATTAGTTATTATAGTCACTAATTTAGATATCAATTTACAAAATAAAATATTATTGATTATTAAAATAATCACTATTATGAATAAAAAAATTTATAATTGATCTCTAAATTAGTTTTTAAAATTTAGCTACCAGGGTTTTAACTACTCAAAGAGATTGGTCACTAAACATTAGCTATCAAAGTTTTTGCTCCCAAAAGAATTAGTTTTAAATTAGTGTCTAATTAAATTAGTGATCAATTTAACGACTACTTATAATTTTTTATTCATAATATTGACATTTTTAGTAACCAATATAATTTTTTATTTTGTAAATTAATATTTAAATTGATTACTATAGTGACTAACAAAAGTTTTAGCTACCAAACTAAATTGGACACTAAACATTAGCTACCAAAATAATTGGTTTTAAATTAGTCTCTAATTAATTAGTGATCAGTTTAAAGACCACTTATAATTTTTTATTCATAATAGTGACAGTTTTAGTAACCAATATAATTTTTTATTTTGTAAATTGATATCTAAATTTGTCACTATAGTCACTAATAACTTTTAGTCACTAAAATTTATTGTTAATGAGACATTTTCTTATAGTAACTTATTTTACACTAATATAAAAATATAAAAAAATTTTAGGGTGAAACTTATATATTATTTTTTAATAAATATAAAATATTTTCTAATATATATATATATATATATATATATATATATATATAACTACTTTTTAAAGCATAATAAACAATCAATATTAAAGATGCTGGTGAGATAAATTTTATATATCCAATTCTGTGTAAAACATTCTTTTTCCATTTTAAATTTCAACCATTTTTTTTATTAAGATAGGTAAAAAAATTCAAATTGTAAAATCTAATTTATAATAATCTAAATTTATATTATTTCAAGTCTTTATAATTGAATTTATTTCAAATTTAAATTTAAATTTTTAGATTTTAAATCTAACTCATTTGATTGGATTTGGATTAAAATTAGATTGAATTATTTTTTAGATTTTGAAAATTCAACATCGAGATGCATCAAAGTCGAGCTAAAGTAGTTGAGGATCAGGTTGAGCTACGTCAGCCCGAGTTCAAGGTCGAGCAGAATTAACTTGAGTCGAAGGTTTATCTGAGTCGATCAAAGACGTAGGTCAAGCCAAATCAACCTAGGTAGAGCCAAGTTTGCATGAGATAAAGGTCGAGCAAGGTCGACCCAATCTGAATGGTCAAGTTGAGTTAATCCGAGTTAAAGCTCGAGATGTGTTTGTCTGGGTCAAATGTCGAAGCGAGTTAGCTCGGGCCAAAGGTTAAGTTGAGTTCTCCTGAATCAAAGGTCAAGGCGATTCAAACGACAAGACTGGAGGACAATGTCGAACCATCAAGGACCTAGGATTGAGTTGAGATGGTTAGCATTAAGGAATCTAGCTGAGTTGCATATGCCAAAGGTGGAGTTGAGTAAGTTATCGAAGCTCAAATCGAGTTAGAGTTAACCAAAGGTCGAGACAAGTAAGTTTGGACCAAAGGTCAATGTGATTCAGCTTAAGCCGAAGGTCAAGGCGAGTCGATCCAGGTTAAAGGTCGAGGTAAGTCGGCCAAAGCCAAAGGTTCAGGTAAGTTGATCTAAATTGAAGGTCGAGACAAGAAGCACTACTAAAAATTTAAGCATTTTATATATTTTATTTATGAGCCACAATAAAAAAATAAGCAAAAAATTTAAATCCCTAACCCCATAAGAAATCATCTTATATAACCAAATCTTAAAACATAAAGAGAATCACAAGGAAAATTTGTACTCACTAGTGCAGGGAAGGGAAATGACAACGGTTATTTTCACCTTTTGGCTTCGGGTGCGCACTCGAGGCATATACTGTCGAGGTAAAATGGTAGTTCTTTATGCCTCAGTTATCAACCCGAGACATATTTAATAGTTACTGCCTCAGGTATAGTTTAACCGAGGCAGAAAGCTAGATTTACTGCCTCGGGTCTGGTCTAACTGAGGCATATCACCATTTAAAAAAAAGAAAAATTCAGTGTTTCTTTTGATTTATTTCCTCACACACTAAAACTGCATCCAACTCTCATTCAGAGACAAGCAAGGAAATAATTAAAAACAAAGCAACCACAAAGTGTAACAATTCATACAATTACACACATGAATGTATCACATAACTCCCAATTTAACGATCCCTACCAAATATTACAGTTTAGTTTAACCAAACTCTCGAGCGAGCGATCAAAGTGGCTTTGCACCTTGTGCTTGTCGTTGTCGCTCTGGTCGAGCAAGGTGAGTTCGAAGAGAGCGCAAACATCGGGATACAAGTAAATTACCCACCGGTACCCTTCGATGGTGAAAGTCTCGCTTGCGATGTGTTTTCCGACACTGATTCCATTGGCAAGAGAGTAACCCTAGATCACGAACTTATGCGAACCGTTCACTATCACCGTCACCGTTCACCCACTTTCTATCATAAATCATCACAAACTCAACTATGAAAACTCAACAACATAAAAAACAAAACACATAAAAGTGATAGAGAGAGTTGAATCAAAAACGAAAAAAATACGTAAAAAGGGGCGAGATTCACGCCGGCAACAGAGGAGCAACAAGAACAACCAATTTGATGGCCAACCGGTGCGGTGGAGGGGCAAAATAGTGGTGGCGCGATTTGGGATCCACTGAACCAGCGTATGTTTTTCGAATGTTGAAGACGTTGGAACAGGGCTGCGATTTGGGATTTATAAACCTAACCAGCTTTACTGCCTCAGTTGATTCGAAACCGAGGCATAAACATGAATAAGCCTCGGTTCAAAGCATAACCGAGGCATATTCTCACGCAAAAAAAAAAAAAAAAAAAAGAAGAAAAAGGCACGTGGAAAAATTCTGCCACTTATAGGCCTCAGGTGAAAAAGTCTGTTGTAGTAAATACTTATATGCCTCGGTTCAGTGGGACCCGAGGCATAAAACTGCCTCATTAATTTAGAATTTTAAAAAAGGGGGAAGTTGGAATTTTTGGCAGTGTTACTGCCTCGGTTGAGAATATAACTGAGGCATCAACATTCATAGGCCTCAGTTGTTTGGTGAATCGAGGCATAAAAGTTGTTTTAAATCACAAAAATGTCACCACGTCTCTATATACCTCGTTTGCGCGAGAACCGAGGCATATAGGACACTGTCTAAACTTGAAATTGCATTAGTGACTACTTCAATGTAAATTGGTGTGAGGATGAATTAAAACAGAGAAAACTCTATCTGAACTACAACCATAAGACACTAAGATACAAAATGGAAAGAGAAAAAAAAAACATAAAAGGGTTTTTGTGTAAAAGGCTTTTTCCTGAAGCCTGTGTTACTTAGAAAGCATTAACGTAGAAGTGTTCAAGGGCACAAATCTCTTCTAAGAGCAAACACATCCGAGTTGGTGGTCATAAAGGGTAGTGGGTATTGGTCACGAAGGGCAATGGTCTCCTCCAAAAGCATGAGAGAGTGGAAACGGTGTCACAGAGGACAACAGTCTCCTCCAAAAGCATGGTGTAGTAGAAACAGTAGTCAAAGAGGGCGAGGATCTTCTCTAATAACAAGAAAAAATAAAGATGATCACTACTTTGGCAATCATAAATAGTTGTGATATCCTCCAAGAGAAAGCAACAACAGAGGTGATTATTTGCTTACACGCGAGCAATAACAATGACTTGGTGCTCTGTTGGAACCATGGCGTATGAACGGTCGATGATAGAGTGATAAAGGCAGTGTTCTACTCCAATAACACCAGACGAATGGTTGGCCTATTACATTGGTTGGGCCATGAACCAATGTAACATCTTGTTCAAAGAAAAAAATTGAGATATATTAAATCAGTTAAACAAATAACTAGTGTGAAAAAGAGAGATTACATCGGTTTTTATTGTAACCAATTTAATATATATTAAAATGATTACAATTTTGCCATTGTTTCATATTACACTAGTTTTGAAAAAACAATGTAAAATATCGATGTAGAAACCCAAATTTGCACAAGTAAAGGCGCATGCTAAAGATCAAGTTAAGTTAGTTCTGGCCGAAAGCTGAGTTGAGTCGGCCCTAACCGAAGGTTGATACGAGTGTACTTGGACCGAAGGTTAAGCTGAGTCGACTAGAGCTGGAGGTTGAGCCAAGTTGGCCATTAATGAAGGTCAAATCGTATCGCTCCAGGCTAAAGGTCAAATTGTATTGGTTCATGTTGAAGGCTGAGTTAGGTTGGTCTAGGCCAAAAAATTAACCTGAGTTGGTCTGTTTTGAAGGTTGAGATAATTTGGCACAGGTTGAATAATATAGACGAGTTGACCCAAGCTGGAGGTCTAGCCAAGTCGGCCCCGATTAAGGTCTAGTTAAGTCGTCTCAGGCTGAAGTTCGAGCTGAGTCATCCCAAACTGAAGGTCAAAAGTAGTCAGCCTATGTCGAAGGTCGAGACAAGTCAACCCATACAAAAGGTCGAGATTAGTTAGTCTGAGCTGGAGTTGAGTCGAGTTGGCCTGGATCAAAGGTCAAGACGAGTTATCACGAGCCCAAGTCAACCTGAGTCGATCTAAGCCCAAATGGAGTTGAGTCAGCATAGACCAAGGCCAAGTCAATTCGGTCTAGGTCCATGTTGACTCACATCAGCTCTGATTGATACTGAGGGAGCCGAGTGAATTGATCTTTGTCTTATACACCTAATAGTTAGATATATTAGATTAATCTCACAAAATTTAATCTAATTGACAAAATGGATTCAATCTAGATTTAATCTGATTTAAATTAAATTGAAAAAAACATATCTAAATATAGTTTATCTAATTAAAATTGATCTAAATTATAGATCCAATCTAAGTAAATCTAGATTGGATTTTGAAAAATCCAATCCTTGATAACTTACATTTTTATAAATGAAAAAAAAAATATGAACTTACCATGACATTTTTATTTATCTTTTATATCTATAATAAGTAGTGAGAAAACATTATTCGTTTACTAATACAAGAAATATATGTAAATTGTTATCAACGAGTTTAAGAGTAAATTTAAGATAATTATATAATATTTTTCATTAATACTTCTCTTATGACAAGTTGGTGAAAATAACAACAATGAAAACAGTCCGAAAGAGTAATATTAATCAATGTTTTCAAGTTGTAGTTCAAATTAATAATTTACAGTAAATAAACACACACAATCTCTTGAGAAATTACTAAAACCTGGTCACAGGAAATGTAACTCAAGGCAATTAAGTCTCTGCATTTTCTCGGGTGGAAGTTTATAAGCATTAGGTGTAAGGGTCAGACTCGGAAGGTTCCTTACGCTGAACTACAATATTTTGTTTTAAAAGATAATATATTTTGCTTTATTTTATTTTTTAATATTTTAATATTTTAATATAATTTAAAAAATAAAATAATTAAAATAAAAATTCTATTGTTACTCATGTTTTTATAGACCTTTAATTTATAGGTTAATGCTTTTAATGGCTAACGACTATATTCTTATTACTATTTACTTTTGTATCCCTTTTCTACCTATAAATACCACGTAGGTGCATGGGGAAAGACACAACAACAAAATAATAAACACTAGAGTTCTCTAAAAAGTGTTCTTCTTTTCTTTTCTATATTATCTTTAAGACAATGGTGTTCATAAGGTTCGGAGATCCTTCGCTGCACTCGACCGATCTGACGGGTTGTTGTATCTTGGGAGAGAAATACATTTGATTTGAAACACATATGATTGTGTATTGATATATTTGTTTAGTCCTGTACAGTAGGGGCGTTTTCTCTCGAAGGATAGCGCTATGTGTACCTCAACCCAGGCTATTTCTAATCCTTTCCTCATTTTTTTTAACTCTTATTATTATTATAATTGTTGATATCTTATTAATATTCATTGATTTATATATATATATATATATATATATATATTATGTTATTTTATATTTTTATTATTATTATTTGAGTAATATTTTCTAACAATTTGTATATTTCATATTTGATAGCCAAGGTAGAGACTCATGTTATTGGTGTAGAATGTTTGTATTCACATGCCACATCTAAGTAAACTCATCTTTAAAAAGTTAATAATTGGTCTATCCAAAATCATACTTTAGAAACATTAATTTCGTGGTTAAAAAGGGAAAAAAATTGAAGCCTTTTTTAAATCAATAAAAATGACTTACTATTGAAAAATTTAGATGTTTATGAGAAATCTTTATGGGAATGGGAGGTTTGAGAACATCCAAAGATAGTATTGCATAACCATTGTTCTGAATCTTTTTCTATGATCTATCACATAAACGATATCACCTTTTTTTTCTTTTTTTAATTCTTGTATAGACTTTCATATAGTAGGTTTTTACATGTGTAATTTTTATTCCTGATAGACTTTTGAAGAAGTTTTGCCTTTCTTGAGTAATTGCATTTTGCAATGAAGTGTTTGTGTAATATGAAAAGTTCAAAATAGTGATCAAACTTAAGCTATGATGATTGAAACTAGATGTAGATTGAAAAAAAAAATAATAATCAAACCAGTATAAATTTTTTTATCATTATTTATTTATCTTCACTTATTTGTGTATTCTTTATATTTTCTTTAAAAAAATTGTCTTAATTTTTGTATTCTACTCATTTAATAAAGTATTTTTAAAAAACAATTTAAGGTTCTATCGGTCAAATTTAATTTTTCAAACACAAATTCACCCTCTTAGTAGTAAATATTCTTCTTATTCAATTTTTATTAACAAACTTTAATATAACTTTTATTGTATGGTTAGATCTACTGATTATTATAATAAAGCATACATAAAACTGAATTGAATAAAAAAAATCACAACAGAACACTATTAATATTTTTATTTCATTTCAAACATATACTTACATAAATCTACTTCATTTCGCATGTACTTCTATATAAATAAGTTTTGCATACTCCGCAATAAAAATCCCTACATATACACTAATAATTTGTTATTACTACGTGACAAATATTATTAAGAAAAAAAAAAAAAAAACATGAAACACCAAATCAAATCCATACACAACACATTGAAAAGTAGTTTATAATTAATTTGAGAGAGAGAGAAAATGTTCTAGCCTTAAAAATATGTATGGTATGAATTCAAATTTTAAAAAATGTTCAAAACAATTACTTGCTTTATAACGAAAAGTGACTTTTAATTACGTAATTATCTACTACATGAAATAAGTGAGAGTACATTCTACTAATGAAATGTTTTCTTTTTATATATAAAAAGTAAAGCTATGTTATATTCTATTTTAAGATACTAATTAGAGTTACGTTTGTTTTATAATTTAGAGGCAACTCAACTTATAATTATAAAAGTTTAGGTTAACCTAAAATTTCAACTATCGATTATTCGTATTTAAGGATAGAATTGATAATTTGATTCGTATTTTAAAAACAAATACCATGTCCTTTTAAAAGATTAAAACAAGGATTTATTCTAAATAAGATATAAAACAATTTACTTATAACTTTTAAGTGTAATATGGTGATGATTTCCGGTTGTGGATCTGTTTTTTTTAATGAAGAAGAAAATGTATATTATATAAAGTGTCATCGTTATTGTGTCACCGTTATCGGATCATCTATTAATATATAATTTAATGGTCGAGCTGTATATGGTTCAATGTGAGGGGTGTGTATTGATATCCTACATTGATTAAAGATAAGACGATTTCACAATGTAAGTGGGGGTAAGCCTTCCCTTGTAAGCTAGTTTATAAGGTTGATTTAAACTTAAAATTTATTTCTTAATATGGAATCAAAGCTACACGTTAGAGTTTATCCTAGCAAGTTTATTGTTTATAGGGTCTATAGTTTCACCCGCTATCAAACAACTATTATACCACACATTAATGTCTAGTTTAACGCTCAAGATGTATATGTCTCGACGTGAGGGTGTGTATTGTTAGAATTAATTGACGAATTAATTTTATGATGTGTGTCATGAGAAGTTATAATAAAATAAAATAAAGATAAAATGCAGTCCAACTTGATGGACGTTGGTTTATAAAAATGGATCAAGGTTTTGTCTCTGGCCATAAGGCTATTCCATAATAAGTAATTAAGAACGTGTGAGAGGAGAAAGAAAGATAAAGAAATAGATTGGAAAAAGGAGTTGGAGAATAGAGATTGAAGAACACATCCTCATCGGATCTCTCATGCATGAATCAAGGTTAGTATCCTATTATGATTTATATATTTTAATATGTGAGAATCATGACTCTTAAGATCCTATAGTAGTTTGCTGGAAAGAATTAAGAACATATGAAAACTAAAAATTAATTTATGTGTATTGGATATCACACACCAACTAGAGATAAGTCGATTTCACAACATATAAGTGGATGCAAACCATACTTTTTAAGTCAATTTTGTAAGATTGAATTAAGCTTAAAGTTCACTTCTTAAAATGGTGTCAAATCATTAAGAGTTAGAACTTAAAATTTATCCTAGCGCATGAGAAAGTGTTTTGGAAGTCCCATTATTTCTGTAACATTAGACACAAATTTAATAATTACAATATTTTCCCATAACTATTAATAGTACAACATTCCTTTCTTCTTTATTTATGAATAAATGATATTATATATAGAATTACTGGTCAAGACTCTCTATCCCTGTTAAGATTTCCCTATTAAATATACACTTACTATTGAAAGATTACCTCAAAGTCATTTAATCTTATTATATAAGAATATACCAGGTAGACTTGTGGGTCAGGGCCAATCATAGGCTTTAATCATCAATATGAAAAATATATTATTATCTGTGGGACGGACCCGATGATCCAGAGGGGCCCAACGACTTGGACAAGCAGACGACCCGAATAGGCCCAAAGATCCGGACCTGCCGAACGACCCCAACAATACCGACCATCCGAATGGGCTCCCTGACCTAGATTGGTCCAACGACTTGAACAGGCCCCATGACCAGAACGAGCCCGACGATCCAAACAACCCAATGATCTAGACAAGCCCGATTTTCTGGCTAGGCCTAACGACCCAGACCAACACGACAACACACACGTGCTCGACGATCGGAACGGGCCCGACGATTCAGACTGGTTCGAAGTATCACATGGGCCCAACAACCCAAATAAGCGCGACGACCCAGACCAGCCTGACAAACCAAACAGGCTCGATGACCAAGATTAGTCCGACGACCCAAACGGGCACAACGATCCAAACGGGCCCAACGACCCGGATAGTCTTGACAACTCAGATCAGATCATATAACTTTGACGGGCCAAATGACCTGAATGAGCCCCTCCAAACTCTCGAGCCCATTTGGATGGGCTCGTCCGGGTCATCAAGCCCGTCCTTGTTGTCGGGCCCGTACAGATCATCGAGACTGTCTTGATCTTCGGGCACATTCAAGTCGTCGGACCTGTTAGGCTCGTCCGTGTCATTTGGCCCATTTGGGTCGTTAGGCACGTCCAGGTCTTCGGGCCGTCCAAATCATCAGTCCCCTTTGGATCATCGGGCCCGTTCGGGTCATAGATCTTGTCGGGCACGTCCGGGTCTTCCTACTTGTCCGGGTCATTGGTCTTGTCTAGCTCGTCGAGCCTATCCGGCTCGTCGGGACTGCCCGCGTCATTGGGGTCGTCCGACCTGTCCAAATCATCGTCCTTATCCTGGTCGTCGGGCCCTTTCGGATCATCGGGCCCGTTCAGATTGTCGGGTCCATCCAATTTTTCGGGCCTGTCCTTATCGTTGGGCCCATCCGATTCATCGAGCTCGTCCGGATCGTCGAACCCGTTTGGGTCATCGCACTTGTCCATGTAGTCAGGCCCGTTCGGGTCATCAAGCACGTCTAGGTCTTCAGGCCCATCTAGTTTGTTGGGCCGGTTCAGTTCTTCGGGCCTGTCCGGGTCGTCGGGACTGTTTGGGGCTTCAAACTTGTTTGGGTGATCGGACCCGTTTGGCTTGTCGGACCTGTCTGGATCTTCAGACCCGTCCTAGTCGCTCGACTTGATCTTTGACTTTGACTTAATATAATATTATTTGGAGGGCCTAACCCACGTTAGCCCTAGCCCTAACCCATTAAAGAGGGAGTTTTGGGGACTGAAATTTTCTTTGGTCCCGTCATTTGGAACCCCCTTAAAAGGAACTTAATGAAGAGTGGATCAGGACTAGTCCATGAACTAGGGGTCAAATTTATACCTCAAATAGCATGTAGTCAAAATATGACAATATTTTTAGGTGTAGTTGCATTAATAATATAAATAAAAAAGATATACATTTGATCTTTTGTTTTGCACCAATGCATGTGGTTTGTGGCCCCCTGAAAGTGATCTATTTCTTTTTGGTCCATAAACTGATCTCTTGCATTGCAATTTTTAGAAAAAGTGAGGATTCGGGAGCACGTGTTTCCTCTACAAAAAAAATATGTAAAAGGAGCACATGCATGCGTTGGGTAGGGTTCATACTTTAGTGGAGACTACAAAATGGGAGCCACTGTGATATTGTCTCCTCTACCTTTATTAGTGTTTCAATATTCTCAAAACTTTCTCTTAACTTTCAACAATCAAAATTAAGAGTTTAGTTAGTTCCAATTAAAAAATAGTAAAACCCATAATGAACAATATATATAATAATTGGAGTCTAATAATAATGTTATCTTTGTACACTTCAGCATAATTAGAAAGATTGATTTGGATTTTGTTTGTTTATAAATAATAATATATGATATATCATATCAATCTTCATGTATTCAATAATAAAATAACGAATATATGAAATGAGAGATAAATTGCTCACAGCAACAACTTTGTCTGATTTGTTTGTTGAAATGCGAGGTTGAAACTTGATTCTTTAATAAAAGTCTATTGATGTGAGATAGAAATGGTAAGATTAAGTTAAAGAAATGCACAAAAAGAAAAAAATACTTGGTATTATTTTAGGAGATTGGGAGTTGATTTATTACATATTTAAAAATAAGTTATATACTGAGATGAAAGTTATTCTTGGATAAAATATTGGTCGAAACATAATTATGAATAAAAGAGTTAAATGTAAGATTTAAGGACAACAAAATTAACATGTACAAAAAAATCTATAAATGTAAAGTATCAGAATGGCTAAAAGAGTATCGGTAAGGTAATCTCCCGTTTCGGTAATTTTTTTCTCCAAATTATTCTTTCTTGCATGTTCCAATATTAAAAGTACAAAAAAAAGTTACGTTTATTTTTGGATAAATTATGCAATATAAAAGTTCAATATGGACATAAGAGAAGTAATTTGTTTTTGATGTATAAAGTGTATGTATACCTAATCCACAACTGAATATTAGATAAGTAACAATTATAGAAAACAATGTTTGCGTCGAATTATGCAATGTCCAACATATCATGAAAGATTGAAATATATATATATATATATATATATATATATATATATATATATATATATATATATATATATATATATAAAAAAATTTTATTAAAAATTAGAATAAAAAAAATCTACCCAAACCTAAATGATAAATCTAACTATACTACGTTATAATAAAAGTTGTTCATTGTTTTTTTTTTTCATACCGTAAGCATTAGACGATGGAAAATTAAAGACTTGTGACATTTAACTCAAGTATAAAAGTTAAATACGCTTTAGCGTTGAAATGGGTTACTTCTATTAAAAAATTAGTAATATCCACATAAATGATAATTTTTATCCGGATACATGATGTAAAATAATCACATTCAAATAAATTCACTTAGTTATTATACTAAAGTAAAAAATAAGTACCAAAATTATTTTCATACAACTTAGGAAGAAATTTATCATATGTACTAAAAGGATACACGATTTGAGTGACCTTGTTATTTTTCTTCTAGTTAAAATATTTGAGTTAGTCACACTTTAATTGCAATTGCAATAAGAACATATGTTAGTGAATATGCACTTAACATTCTAATGAGAAGTGTTAAACTTTTCTAGAATAGACTCTAATTCATTAATTTGGTATTATGTTAAGAAATGAATTTTAAACCTAATTCAATCTTACAAAATCAACTTGTATTGTAAGGTTTACACTCACATATATATACTGTAAACTAAATTTATCTCTACTCGATATGAGACTTTCAACAAAAAGCACATAAATAAAAATACACAAATTAAAAATAAAAGCACTCTAATAGTATGTTACTACCCTTACAAAAATCAAGCATAAAATTAACTCTATTCAGAACAATAATTTATCATCAATCACTTACTCCATCATTGTATTTTCTGCACATCAATTTAAGTCTCAGTTCTTTGAGAATTCTAGTTGTACATTTGATTTTTTAAGTAGTTTCTTGAATTAAATTACCCAAAAGAAAATCCAAGAGCAAATGGAATTACAACACTTGCACCTTAAAATTATGGGTCTAAACTCTTTGTAAAACATGTTAATCTTAACAAATATTTCAAAAGGAATTCTAACCTTTTCAAACTCCCCCAAAGAACAAAACAAAAACTCAAATCAAACAAAAGCAAGACACAAACTAGATCAACCAAACATAAAACTCATACCCATTTCATAAAGAAATATTTGACCGACAATAGAAATACAATTACTTGATTAATGGATTAAACTTTGAAACATACAAGGTAACAAGTCCTAAACATGTCTACAATGATTTTACTATGGATATAATCAAAAAAAAAAAAATACAAACAATCATATCCAAATAGAAATGGGTTTCATACCCATTCTTGAAGAACATTTAGATGAAATGTGATGGCCACCTACTTTGAATTGATTTATCTTATAGCTACGAGGGCCACTAGATCCAAACCTTGAAAGGTTGGAAGGATCTTGATCAACTCAAGTGGTGTTGGATAAGAGAAGTTTGTAGAAACTGTTAGAAGTGGACTTTAAGCCTAACTCAACCCCCAAAAACCGGCTTGTAAGGTGAGGTTTGCACCTTACTTATATATTATGAATTGGCCTTATCTCTAGTCGATGTGGGACTTTCAACAGAAACATGTCCCATGGTGATTCAAATTTTGTATAACCATGAAAAGCAACACGTAAAACAAAATAAAAATTGCAAAAAGAGATTAGAAATGGATTGAGACTTAGAAATGAAGAAGAAAACTCTACCTTTGTGATGAATCCTAAAGGATAAGTATAGTAAGATTTGACATTTAAGAAAGTTTCTCAAGCGAAGAACCAAGACAAGATTAAAGATCTCTCGCTGCTTTTAAACTGATCTCACAAGGCAATTTTATTCAATCTTCAAAAGTGATTTTGCAAGTCGAGTTTACTCTCTTCTATAAGGAGCATGCCACAATTTTGAAAAGGGAAAGGCATCTTTCAAGTATTTAAAAACATTAGGAAACCCAAATGCAAGCATAACACCATTTAAGTTAAAGTTAACTAAACTAAATTTATGTTTAACACTTAATTAATTCCTTATTAATCCTAACACATTCATGATTTCCTAAAATTAAGAAAAAACACATGATAACTCCTAAGATTAAGGAAAAGTTCATCATTACACTTCCATTAAGGAAAAAAATATTTCATGATATAAAATTTTTAAAATAATTTGAATGCTTCTTTATATATATATATATATATATATATATATATATATATATATATATTTATTTTTTTTTTATTTTCTTTTTAGTTTCTTTCATATGAATTTCATTCATAATCTTCCATGAACTCTTCTTTATTTTTTTTTTCATACTACCTGTATTTATTCATTTTTTATATTATTCTCTATCTTCAACAAACTCTTCCTTATCTCTATTCACATTAAGTAGCAAGAAGATGATAACTATGATTGTAGCTAACCATGTATATTAGTGTAGTGGATGGATGAGGACACCTAGGCCAATACCTAGGACACCTCGACCAAATCTATCTACAGACCATAAGACTATCAGCTAGAATTCCTCGACTATGGGGGCTAATGTACTAGTGAGCCAAGGAAGAAGACACCTTGGCCTGCACGCCTACATGAGTCAAGGAGGACACCTCAGCCTGCATCATGTCCACATAAGTTAGGAGGAGGATGTCCCTGTAACATCCCGTTAGGATATTACGAATTTAATAAAATAAAATAAAGTAATTAAATTACATTACACTTATTAATACCTCATTTCCCAAAAAACACGAGAAATTTAAAACTTTATTAGTTCATTAATAAGTCCATCATTACAAAACTGAAGTATAGTCAAAATATTCCATGAGCCTTTACAACCCATTTCAAATAACATAAAGAAAAAGATCCCATGATCATCCCTTCTCCGCAGCTAAGCCTCACTAGCTCCACCTGCATTATCACCTGCTCACGTGTACCGCGTACACGATCATTGCCAAACACAAGCATATAGGGTGAGCTAAAAAAAATGAAACACACAAAAATATACCAGGCACACATATACATGTATAATCGATAAAAATAATACAACAATAACACAAACTCTTCCATTACATCACATGGCCACAACCATATCTAATATCCTTTCATTTTCCACAACACTTACTCTCTTTCCTTCACATGGCCACAACCATGTACAATGATGCACGTCGTGGAAGACTCATTACCTTCCCTCCACATGGCCACCACCATGTTTATTAAAGTACATCAGGGAAACTCGTTCTAGTCCTTCCACATGGCCACAACCATGTTAGCAGTGTGCTACATCTTCTATTAAGTATCTCAAGGCGCCTTGCTGCCACACCTATCGGCCACAACTGATAGAGCACGCGCAGAAACCCTACTACGGATCACACACTGTAACGCCAGGTGGAGTTCCCAATTACGAACATAGTCCGCAACGTCCCAGGACTACCAAACTCGTCAGCGAATCACTGAGGAGGACAATCCCTCTAGACCCATCCGTACTGGCCACAACCAACTAGGGATGGCAACGGGGCGGGACGGGGACGAGTTTCACTATCCCATACCCATCCTCGTAAAAAAAAATTCATCCCCATCCCCATACCCAAACCCAATGGGTATCAAACTTTTTCCCATCCCCATCCCCACCGGGTAACGGGTATAATCTCGTACCCATACCCGTACCCGTTTACTTACTACTTTAATATTAATTTTAACTAATTTTTATAAAATAATAAAAATTACGGTAAAGAAAACATAATATTATCAAATATTCAATATTAGGAGTATGGTTGTTTCTTTGATATCAAATACT
>Ga0214545_1009012_pt1 | contig 15480 bp, 9 predicted proteins | sample CNSS4metaG_FD_160064 | JGI IMG/M metagenome (GOLD analysis project Ga0214545, IMG submission 160064) | Root nodule microbial communities from cowpea collected in UCLA plant growth center, Los Angeles, California, USA - CNSS4 | ecosystem: Host-associated > Plants > Roots > Nodule | place: USA... | reverse complement strand
TGGCAATGTAAAATCCATCTGATCCAAGATTGCGGCTTATAAACTTGATTGTTTTGTTCTCCAACCTGAATTCATCTTCTCCAACCTAATTACATATTTATATCAGTAAAAAAAAAAAAAAGAAATGTTCCTAGAGACCATTGGCTACTTTTCATGTTAAATTATAAATATATACAACTAAGTGTGCTATGCTTTTTCTTTTGTAAATTTAATCATTTTAGTGCTGCACACAGCAGTTGTTACTTGTGAATTAATCATAATCTTAAGTACTAAACTGTGTCCATCACTCATTTTCTTCTACCATGGGAACACAGTAGTTTCCCTCAAAACAAAGAAAATAAGAAAAAGCAAACGAAAATAGGCTTGCAGCTGAAGTTCTGAGGCAGATGTTCTAATGCAAGAGACAGAGTTTGACCTCTGTAGTGATAATAGAAAACTCTTTTCTTAAAGCAAAATTTTCTGATTCGCCTTTTATTTAAAAAATATGACCAATAGATGTGAAGTTTGATGACAGAAACACATTACTGGTATGGCTGATTTTCAAAGAGTTTCGAGGCACATATTTGTGATTAGGTTTACATGGATTTCAACCATTTTTATCTTACATGCATTTGTAATTAAAAATATCATCAGATAGCACAAATCCTCATCTTCAAAAATCATATGCAAACAAAAGCCTGGGTAGAACTCAGAATGAACAAAAGAAAACGCTGAAGAAAACACTTTAACATGTAAGTTTCAAAAGAAAGGTGTATCATGCTATACGAGATACCCATTATGAGAATCATTAATCAAATTATCCAGTGCCAAAATCTGGCTTTAAAACAACAACGCCACGAAAATACTGTTACCTATAACTAAAGAGATTAATTACAATCAATCAAAATAGCACATAAATAACAACAGCACAATAACTAAAAATGCATAATCACATTAAATAAAGTTATAGTATTCATAAAAGAAGAAATTAAGAAGGTAAACAATCAAACAGTGGTTGATGATAATTTGTTTTGTAGATGAAAACTGTTCTCCTTGCTTCAACTGCTTTTGTATGCAAACGTGGAGGTTTAATTTACCTTTCTTGTTGAACCATTAAAATTCAGGTTGTGCTGCCGGAGGGATCCAAAGATCCCACAGCTGAGATTCCTTTTGAAGTAAGGCAGCATCTAGAGGTAATTTTCTCTTAAGATATGATTTTCGTTCAACATTGGTTTAGTTTCAACTTTCGACCGCAGTCAAAGTTTCATCTGCATTAAATAGATGGAACATGTGCACTTGTGACTTTTAATTGCATCAGCTGCATTTCTCTATCTTATAATCAGGGATCAATGTCTATATTAAGCCCTCTTCTAAATAGAGCATTTCAATCAGTACCATGATGATTTGAGGATACAGTGTATGAATATATTAGATATAATTCTTTACTGTGTGGTCAAATTGCCATCATACATGATGATTTGACCTTAACTTGTGCATTACATATTTATATATTGAGAAAATCTCCTCAAAGTGGGACTTGGCTCTGAGTAGAACGTGTACTTGTTGTAATGCACCAATACTCAACTTGATTAGTGGTGCAGTGATTTGTACTATAACATACATCACATATAATATAAATTATTCAGAGTGTCTTCTCTTCCCCGCCACGCTCCCCCATCCTATAGTTTCAACAGAGTACTAAAAAATCAGAAGTACTCAACTTGTTGCGAAAAGGAAAAAGGGGTGGGTGTATCAATATGTTAAAGAAATATTTCATTTAGTAATCTTCGACTAAAATAGTATATGGTCTAGATATACAATTTAACTTCAAGTTCTCCAAGATAATTCATTTTTGTTCTCTAGTTTGATTCTCCTATTGAAGAATTTCACTTGCTGTGCTTGTAGCATAAAGCATTTGACTCCTTGCAGCTAAAATGGTTTTAATTTGAACCTTGCAGATCAAGTATTCATATCTTGATGTTGTCGGCAGGACTGTGGTGGTTCTAGAAAAAAGAAATGTAGTTCCTGAGCATAATATTCGTTTCCAGGTATTTACCAAATCTAATGCGAAAAAAATAAATAGAAAATTATAAAGCTGGTTTGGTATGTGAGCATTTTACGAATTCTAAGATAATAATTTTGCTTATTCCGGCCCAAATCAGAATATCCTGTATTCTATAGCTGCAAAAACAATGTTATTTATTTGGTGTGGTCTTTAGAGAAAGATTCTGCTTAGAAGATAATGTAAATATGACATATTCCAACTTCATCATAGCCAACGCTTTATCTAACTTAGTATATGGTTTTTATATTTCAATTGCTTCCAACATATTATTATACCCCTTCATTATTTCTTTTATCTTGATACTTTCATTATTTACATTATAAGTATTCTCTTTTCAATTCATAAATGTTAAAATATTTAATTAAGGACTTTACGCATTATCTTTTCAATGGTGCATATCAAACTGTTTTATTGATATGTACTACAATGGAAGAGACAAAGGTAAGCAATATGACACATGTCTTGATTATATAATTGAATAAATTATCATTTGAAAACTAAAATACATATAGTCTTAAAGTGAGAATTAAGTAATTAAAATTATACATCGACAATAATCAATGTAAATTATTGCTCACCTATGTAAGATGAAGAAATCCACTACATATGACAGATGCTCCTTTGAATTGGCTATGGCAAGCTGATTTAATAATGAACCCTGCACATCCAATCACATTATTTGAGGTCAAGACATGTGAGGATTTGAAAACAAGTCAATCAAATTGGTAAATCACTTAGCCAAACAACAATAAATTGATATATGTTTGAATGGTTTATAATGAATTATTCATTAGTTCGTTGAGAATTTTATAAGGATGGTTACAAGACAAGACAAACCAATAAAAGATGGTAACACCATAATCTTACCAATTTATCATTCCAACCAAGAATTAAAGTATGATTTTGCTCAAAAAGGGCCAACCCTCCAAGTAAAATTAGCAACATTGTTGCCACCAACCTAATTATAATATGTATATGCATGGAAAGACTACGAGATCCTCAAATTCCTATCCAAAAAGTTCTCTAGTGTACAACAAAAATAGACACCACCAAAGGATACAATTAATCAACCACCCAACCTATAAACACAATGTGTAAAGAAACCAAAACTTACCCTTTCGAAGTGACTTCATTTTTTAAGAACCAAAAAAGTGTCAGACTTGAGAAACCTGTTTCAAAATAGTGGGTTCAATTTACACAACGAGAAACTTTACCTCAATTGTGTGTTCACTACATCAAAATCCTTCTTTCTAAGTTGTCAATCATGGCCAAAAGTGAAAATGTTGAGCCAAGAAAAAGGGACTCTTCATCTACTCTAAAAGTATGCAGCAAGAATAATTAATTAAACAAGGCATTTTTAACAAGAGATGTGATTGGTGCCATAGCTGATAGATTGAAGATTTGATTCTATCCTCATGTGGACAACAACATATGGAAGAGGCTCAAAATAAGGTCCAATATTGGTGATATTGTTCTGCATTTCCACTGCTTTAGTGTTGCCAATTATCTTTCTTCCAACAGCTCTAATCCTAAACACAACCCTGTCTACTTCCTTAGCAATCTCTTCTGTCAAATACAAGCACTAAAAAATCCTTGCATAGTCCTTCACAGGCCAATGATCATGACACAAGAAAGGGTTCTTCCCTACAATCCTAATTAATTACCTCGTGGTCATCAAAAGAGCCCTTGCCATGCTCCTTCAATTGTGACAAATCTTTCTCCAGTGTCCACCTCCTGCCACTTCCCTGACGTGAAACTAGAAGCCAAAAATCGAATTTGTTCACGTGATGGGTCAAATAAATTAATTATACAGAATGATTGAAGGGAAAAATCGAATTGGAAAAAAAAGAGAAGTGAAATGAAAACCTAAAGCTATAAAGAGATGAAGAGCAACAAGAGATACCTCAAGAAAGACGACGCAACCTTCGACGGCGACACAACCTTCAACGGTGACCTTCGACGGCGGCGAGGCAACGAAGACAGGAAACTTCGGTAGTGGTTGAATCTCGGTGGTGATTGAATATCGATGGTGCTTGCGGAGCGAATGTGATTCAAGAGACTGAATGGGATTCAAGAGAAATGAAAACAGTTCAGTGTACTGCTCTAAACAGTTAACTGTTTGCAGTACGGATTTTTAAACTTTAACTTAAACAATAGTACAGTTTAATTTTACTATTAATAATTCAGTTTTTTTTAGTTTAAAATATAGTTAACTTAAGTTTAGTACAGTACAATTATTTTTGCCGAGTCCTAATTTTAAGAACTCCCTAGCAAGATAAAGTCTAATTCAAACAAGTCGAGTGTCAAAAAATTTTCGGACATGTTCCACCAAAGTAAATGCATAAGTAGAAGGTAATCTTTCGTCATCCACAAACTACAGCAACAAATACAGATAACAAATCAATTCAAATTCAAATAGGATAAAAATTCAAAGCTCAAAACACATAACTTCTTATCACTAGTAGTACATTATCTTTCGAAAGAAACAAAAGATCATTCTGCGATATTGATTCTCCCTCATTAATTTCGCACGAAAATTGTATAAAATGAAAGTAATATGCCTCATTCCAACTATTTACCACCCTCAATTTCCAATCAGTCACTATGGTCAGGCAAACAAAAAAAATCTTAAGAAAAGAGACCCTTCAAACTTTATTTAGTCCCTAAGGTGTCTTAGAAATGTGATAGAGACTAATCCAAAGATTTATTAAGTCTCTCGTAACCGACAACTAAAAAGACTAATAAAAAAGTCTATTAAAAGGACAAGTCTCTCTTAATAGATACTCTCCCATTAACACAGACCTAGGATCGAACCTTTGATTATGTGCTTCGGAAGTATATTCATTGTCAACTGTACCACACTATGTTGGTTGACCCTTATAACTTTAACACATGAAAAGCAAACCTATTATTATTATTTAAATTGAAGCGAGAAAGGAAAACTGCAACTTAGACATGGCTTTAACAGTCCTCTGACTAATGCTACAAAGTCACTACCACCCAACTAACAAGAATAGTATAGAAAGGGATAAAGACCTTAGACAAATGCTATTAATAACTGTGCTACATTACTACGGAAGAATAATAATCTTCTAAAAAAAACACAAATAATTTAAATTAGAGATACACTCTTCCTCATCTTTTTGCATAATGATCTGGGATTTGGCTTCTTCAAAGATGAACGGTTTATAGGTTGCAATATAGTCATCAATGTCTGTGTACCGGATCTTCACCTTCACAAGTGTCGACTTCGTAGTCTCTTTCTTCTCGTTGTTCTTCTACTTCTGAAAACACCAAATTCCAAAAGACATTAGGAATGCAAATTAAAAAGAAAGAAACATAGAAACAAAATAAAATAGTAAGGAATGAAGTGAATTGCCTTGGATTCATTAAGGAGAGCAAAGTAGTCCCAACTAAGAATAATTTGGTAGAAGTAGTGGATTACGAATTCTTCCTAAAGTTGTTCCTTCTCCACTGCCATAACAACCAATGGAGGGAAAAGGGAAGAAAACCTCCAACTATAGTAGAAATACAGGCTCCCCCTATGACATTTGTAGATAACAAAGAAAATTGGCACAGTAACAAAAACGTAATATTCAACAGCACCAAAGCGAAAGCTCGACCAACTTGACCCTCAAAACTGCACAATAATATGCGCTATGAAACGTTGGTGAAAGGACTTGGGTAATTACAAACAATAATGTTGGAGATGCGAACTAGGTAATGTGAAAAGTTTTGCAGGACTGCCGAAAAAGTGTTGTTGTACTGCTAGGGTTTGGAGAAGCGTTCTCCAATTTCAATGAAGGGTTTGTTGTTGTTTATGTTGTTCTGTATGTCTTTGTGTCTCTTGAGTTAAGTGGGTGATGACACACCCTAAAGAAAACTCTTACTCGAGTTAGGTCTATAAGCAATTTTGGCCAAAGGTGTTTGTGGTTTGTTTTCTCAAGTTCGATGTTTACCTTCCAACTTCCATGTTACATTTTGTAATTTCTTTAATTTGGGCTTATGCAATTGCATCAAATGAAAAACAAATATTCTACCACGACAATTTCTAGGTTTGATTCCCCATGCTGATGTTAGCTTAGTAGTTGAAACTAAACATGTCAAAAACATGTCAAAGTGAGTCGGAATCCTTAAATAAAATTAATTAATTTAATAATCAGTTTCAGTAACTTGAAAACTCAAATCCCTAATTTTAGTTTCCCTATTCTCTTCTTAGTTTTGCATGTACGCTCACTCATGATAGAACAAATCCATAACTTCCATTCCCTTCCTTCTGATTCGTGATGGTGTCTATTCGGTGATGGTCGTTCAGTCGTTTGCGACCAAGGTGGTCGACATTGGTGCCCATTTGTTGGTTTGTAGCGCAACTGGTCTATGTTGTCGGTGTTGATCACTGGTTCGTGGTGAGGTGCTCGTTCAGTGGTCTATGTCGACACTGCTCCTCCTCTACAATCATCCTCCGTTGTGTCGACTGATGTCATTTTTTGGTCAAGTTTATTCATGTGTTCGATCATTGATTTTAGTATATAAGTTTTTCATTTTTATTTTTTCACAAATTAATGATCTGAAACTATTCCTTTCTTTACAAGATCTCTTATCTCTTTCTACCAAGCACAATATTGTCATGCCTTTTAGGATCTAAGTCTAGTAGACAAGTGAGCGATATTGTTGCAGTTCTCATGCTAAATGGTTTTTTTTTTTTTTGTTATTGTGGCTCATAATTAATCATTCTTAGCTTCTATTTTGAGAGGGACTACGTTTAATGGAAGATTATAAATTAATCATATTACTAGTTCTGAAAATTCTAATGACGGTGTCAGAGACTTCTTAAGTGGTTTTGTTTCCTACATTGACATTAGAGTTGTGTAGGGACGACAACGGGTAAGCCGGATATGGGTTTCACTATTCCATATCTATCTCTAGAAAAAAAATTTATCTCCATCCTCACACCCAAATCTAACTGGATATCAAACTTTTTTCTCATCCTCATCCTCACCGGGTAACGGGTATATTCTTGTACCCATACCCATACCCATTTTCTTACCGTTTCAATATTAATTAATTAATTTTTATAAAATAATAAAAAATTACAATAAAGGAAACATAATATTATCAAATATTTAACATTAAGAAGAGAGTTATTTCTTCCATATCAAATATATAGAAAGAAATTATAATTATAATTATATACATTTAAAATTAGAATAGCAAATAAAATTTCATGAGAACCAAAACACTTATTAAATTTACAAATACTAATAGAACCTGGTTGATAAAATTTAAAAATATTTTTAAAAAAATATAAAAGGAAAATAAATATTCAAATTAAAATATATTTAAATCTATGTTTACTTCAATTTTTTAAATTTTAATGAATCTTTTTTTTATAAACTAATAAAAGTTATAATTCATCACTTGATCGTCATCATGAAAAGAATAAATATTCAACTAAAAATAATAAAATTTTAGCATAAATTTTGTTTCTTTTAAACCTTAATATATGTTGGATGGTGATAAAAAAAAATCATGAAAATTACATTAAATTTTTATATTATAGTAAATAAAATTTATTTATACAATTATAGTGACAAAATTACATAATGATTAATGAGTTAGAAAATAGAAAATAATTATATAAAATATATCAAAATAGTATTGTACATGATAAAAATAAACAACAAATAAAAATATTAAAAAAATATCAAATTTGTGTCTTAGAAACAATTTGAGAGACTATTTAAAATCGCACAAAGGAAAACAAATGTATAATTAAGGGTATGATAAGATGAATAATGCCTTAGAGATCTAAGAATAGTTTTCAAATATCAACAAAGTCAATGGTTGAAAAATAAGAAAAAATGTTTTAGCGAAAGAAAATAGTTCTTCAAATGAAACAAAAATTAATAATAGTATAATAAAGAAGATAAATTTGTTATATTACCTAGTAAATGAAAGGTTTATGTTATTAAACACTTAAATTGAGAGAGTTAAACATTCTAATGTGAAAGAAAAATATAAAATAAATAAAATTATTCAAAAAGAATAGAAATATTTAAATGTGAGACATAAAAAATATTTAAGTCACGTACATCATTTGAACATAATTGCATAAAGGTTATGAGATGAAAAATAGACTGGAGATGCGATTGAATTCCATGACAAACCAAACAATTAAAAAAATAGAAAGTGTGTAGATATATATATATATATATATATATATATATATATATATATATATATATATATATTGTAAAACTAATACGGAAAAAGGATCAAGGACTTAATGTGCTTTTTTGTTTCAAACCCTCGCTCTCTAAACTTTGATGGTAGAGTAGAAGAGAGCAGATTTGATGACCCAAAGCACACAGAGCACGTGTGAAATTTATAGAGATCTTTGTCCATTATAGAGTAGTTGCCATAATAAATTTTTGCCAATTATATGGGATTACATTATAAAAAATTTATGCAACAATTATAAAATTGATTAACAATTGACCACATCTATGAAAATAATTTACCATGTGAATATCTCATATTATTCCATATCATATTTGGAAAATTTCCAACATTCTCCCACTTGATCCATTTATCCCATTATCAATCAATACAAGGATCATGGTGACAAGTCCTCCAAAAGTGGGTATTATCTCTCATGTATCACAATCTATCAAGTCTCTCATCAAAGACTCTTAATTGTAATGAATAAACCATATGTTTATTCTATGTCAAACTCAATTTCTCAAAATAAACAAATATATGCACAAAAAAATGAGAAAAATTGAAAAAGAGTTTTATCAAAGTAAAAATAATGATTGTCACAACATGGAAGCAATTCTCATATGCACTAAATGATCCTTAAAAGTCTTTAATGGCATGCCTTTAGTCAAAGGATCGACAATCATCAACTCAGTGCCTACGTGCTCAATAACCACTTAACTTGTTTTCTTATGGCTAGATATTTAATGCCAATGTGCTTAATTTGACTTCCACTTCTATTATTCTTAGCCATAACGCAACAGAGTTATCACAATACAAATTTAATGGACTAACAATTGAATCCACAACTCTAAACCCATATATAAAACTCTTCAACTATACACGATGTGAGGTAGCATTGCAATGTTGACAAACATAGATTGGATCCCCTATATCTGCATACAATTTGGAAATTAATATAATTATAGTTCAACTTCTGATATATAATAACAATTATCTTTACCAAAATAATTTTTAGATTCCTTATCTTGCATTAGCGTCGATGCTTCGATGGTTCATATCAAGTACTTCATCACTGACTAGTTAATAAATAGTCATGAACATATCAATAATAAGGCTAAAAATATTGTATTTTTTGGTAAATGAAATGAGTATTAATTTGATTACACAAAATACTATTACCTTCTATTGGTTCATCAAATGATTCTGACTTATCTGAATCTGATTGTTGTTCCTCAACATGTTCCAATTGAAATGATTGAGTTGGTATATTGCAATGAATTACGTTAGTCACATTATTGACACTAGTTTCAAACTTCTCAAGCAAACTTTGTAGCTTTTTCCGTGTTGTAGTAATATTTCTTTCAACATTCCTGAATCTACTTTCAGAACATTGAAGTTGTGATTCCATATGCAATGTATGTTGATTAACAAAATAAGTTGTTACATCAACTAATGGTGTACAATCTCTGGTTTTGTTTTTAACGTGCTTTTGATTTTTGCATGTAGCGTTCATCCTCTTCTTCTGTATTATCAGTTTTCTTTTTATTCTTGCACTTGAACTTGAAATTGTATTTTCATCGCCCATCATTCTACATTAAACATGACACAAATTGAGAATTATTTCAGAAGCAACAACATTTGCAGATTATATAAAGGTTAGAATCAACCATTACAATAACTTTAATAACTTTTTATATGAAGATGGTACAAACAACTTCTACATGAAATTTAGAAAACATTACAGAAAAACTTCATAATCCTCCTTCATCAACAGAAAAATGTTACTACTTCAATTCATGAATAGGTAGAGTACATTGTGCTTCAACCATTTTGAACATATTTGATTTACCAAATTCTTATTTGTTTATCCACTAAAGGCTTTTTTTACATAATGATTACTCATATTTTGGCAATTGCATGTTAGTGGATAGATGAATCTTGAATTTTTACCGCCAAATTTAACACCACTATAAAGTCATGTCACTGGGAAACATGATTTGTGGTTATTAAATGCAAGTCTTTTCACCTTAATGTGTCTAATCTGTCAGCTTTATATATTTACATTTCATTATATTATATATGACATTGTAAATGCATAATGTTCTTTGACATTGCTTCTAGTGCAGGAAACAATCAACAACTTCATTGCTTTAATGCATTAGAATATCCTACTACTCCATCAACTTGAAGTATTGCACGTTTTTTGGTTTATTAATGTGGGTCTGATCATTGCTTTAATGCATTAGAATATCGTACTACTCCATAAACTTTTACGTATTGCACATTTTTTGGTTTATTAAATGCATGTCTCATCAATCCAGATAAGAAATTCTTTTCAAAAATATATCCAAATGCACAATTTAATGCATAGACTCGAATGTAAATATTCAACTGTTGAAACAAAAGTTCAAATTATTATACATGTTAAGGATCATGTATGAACGAGTATCATGCTAGTATACTTTAAAAAGCATTGATAAGAGGGTCTCATGCTAGTTTACTTTAAAAAGCATTGATAAGATTTTGATTTCAAACAATAAAAACATTAACGTATGGACTAGTACAATTATTTTTTTTCAATATAGGTTAGTGTTAACTTTAGAGAAGTTAAGATATAAAATGACTATGATTTATCAATTGCTAAATACGACCTCTAAAAATATCAATGAATTTAACATATCATACGATACACAATATATAAATATTGTTCCAACTTTCTTGTAGGTTTTCACAATCAAAACTATTTATATTACTAAAGAAGGTCCACCCTTGCAATTTATCAAAACAGGATCAAGGAATGTAGCCTTTCTAGGAGCCAAAACATTTCTAACAAAACAAACATAAACTTTTAAATAACATCTACTACAATAATTTTCATAACTTTCATAAATTAAATATCATTTCTCCTTCTTGATAGTCTTCATTGTCTTTGTAGCTGACAGTTGGGCTAATGGCATGTCCTCTAAAAGATCAAATTCCATGAAATTTGATGGAATGTATTCTACATCTTGATGGTTACTAGTAGTACATACATCTTTTATGGGCGTCACACATAAAACAATATCTGGGTCAAGATCAACAATCCTAGAAAGGCACATCTACAATGAATCATATGTTCAGTCTGTATTAAAGTTTTGAAGTGTCCAGTAATATTATGACGGTAATTGTATTGAAAATATACTTACTAATGAACTATCAGTATCAACATACAGCATTATCACTACATTCAGCAAGTTCTATTGCCTGAAACATTTAACATCCAAATTTATAAATTTGTATCAGACCACCAATAAGACCCATTAAAATACTTACTAAAGAACTCCCAATGTGAGTATGTATATCAAAGTCACTACCACTCATACGTTTTCCAGTAACAATTGCTTGCATTATTGAATATACATTAAAACATACAACACATTAAAGTGGGTATTAGTAAAAGCAGACAACTTAAAATCTACTCACAATCAACTTCTCAGTATCAGGTTGTACTTCATAAGCACAATTTTTCTTAGCTTCAACAATTTTGATTACCTGCCAAATTGGTTCTTTTCAGTTCTATCTCAAATATATGACATAATCAATACAGAAAAATTAAAATTACAACCTCAGTTCGTCCGAGAAGACTACTAATGTGAGCTATAATTTCACGATCAATTGAAACTCTCATTACTGAAGCAGGTCGATTATTTCCTTGGAGCTTAACCTTGAAAGCCAAAGTACACCCCAAGATAACGTCTAGATCCTCTAGAAAACACTTAGGATCCTCCTCACCATCCTAATATTTTCAGAAAGAAAGATGAAATGAAATATTACTATTATTATGACACTATTATCTTACTGATGGAAAAATAAAGTTGTACTACCTTGATCATTTTTTTTCGCAAATCACCAGCAGATACACCAATTAAATTGATGCAATCTTGGTCCCAAAGCATGAAGTTAGCAACCTTTTTTCCATCAGTCACTTGAATTTCAAGCTTGTATCTGAAAACATATATTCAATCATAAATAAGATTATAACATAGGCAATCTATTAAGCATCTATTACTAATTAGTAAAATAATTATATTAGGCAGCTATTACTAACCTCATTCTTGGATACTCATTATAACCATCACAATTCAAACACTTAAAAGAACCAACTTCATGTGTTCTTTTTGCGCATAAGTTACAAACCAGTAACTCCATCCATCATTTCCTAAGTTAAATTTAAGTGTATGTGCAATAGTTACACATGAAATCTCCTACAACAATAAAAGAAGGGTTAATAATAACAAAAATTGTTAATAAAAGTTTACAAAATCAAAACTTCCTCTATCACAGTCAGGATCTCTGAAACACTTTTAACAACAGTTTTATATATATACCTATCAACATGACTAATCTGGGAAGACCCACTATATTGGTTTCCCTCCTCAAATTTCATGAGCAGAGGTTCTACACATTAAACATTATTTAGTCTTTATCAAATACAAAGATTTATTCAATAATATAGTCATAATATAAAAATATTACTTTGCAAATTCCTTCCTAAATTCAGTTAGTTCAGGTATATCATCTCCCAATATCAACTTCGATCCATTCCAACAACTAGACAATGACACTGACCATGGACCTATACAAAATAATTTAAATTAATTTACAAATTATGCACATTACCCACACAAACAATAAAGAATATAAAAAACTTTTGTTAATAGAATAAAACATGAGACAACCTTGATCTTTGCCTGAGTAAGAATAATAGCAGGATAAGGTGTTTCATGATTTTCCCTCCAATAACTAACCAATCGCATACAATATGAATCCCAAAGAGTGCAACAGATTGACGCACCACTGCATTAATAAAAAAGAAACAACAACTTCAAAACAGCATTAAAATGAAATAATAAACTTCATTTATGACAAATAATAACATTACAATCAATTGTACCTCAAGTCCTTTAGGTCAAAGACAACATTTTTGGCATTGGGTTTCTCTTCCATATTATCCACCACACCAATGACATCTAACACGGAAAAAACATAAGAGAAAATGTACATAACAAATTAAATAGCAAACATATATGAATGAATGACAAAAAAACTTACCAACCAACAAATATGCAAAATAGTGTTCATCAATGATATCCTTTATACTCTTGAACTTCCAAACTTTTGCAGGTATACTGGCAATTGGTTGTCGTCGTACAGACGTTGCTCCGATAATTAATAGCTTAAAGGGATGGTCACAAATTCTATATTGAGCTCTGTTGTTTAAGATTTTGAAGTTATGCATTATATAATTGTCTCCCTCCTTTAGCTTGTCTTCCCATGTACTAATGTCTTCCTTCTTAATCATAAGAGGGATAACATCACCCTGACCAGCATAATCATGCATAAACATTAAATATATTTATTTTTTCTGAAATACAAAATATGTAATGCACATACACAATAGAATGATACATTACCTTTTGATCTGTCAGAATCATCTCCATATTTCGTTTAGAATCCCATGAAATCACAAATCCACAATTCTAACAACAAGTTTCAAAGTCTCATTTTTTCCATCAATATCTTTGATCATATCAAATTTCTTTGCCATCTAATATATCTCAATAAAATAGGTCAAACGTTTTACCACAAAAAAATGATAGAACTTAAAAATATCAAAACAGACGAACACCAACAAAAAAAACAGCATAATAGGTATACCAACTATAAAAAATGAATACAACAACATCTAAAACAACAAAACATGTTCAACAGTTTCTAAAAACAAAAAAATCAACCTTTTCTTCGACCCCAAAAACATTGGAAAAATTGTATCTTTGACCTTTACAATCAAAATGAAGCAAACATAAATGAATAGAGCAAGAAGAAGAAGAAGAAAAATTAAACAAATACAACAAAAAATTAACTACACCAACAACAACTTCTGTCAACCTTCAACAACAAAAATCACAAAAAAAAAATAAAAAAGACGAACAAAAAAATTATAAACTTAAGCTGCTATAAAGAAGAAGAAAGAAGAAGCATTAAAAAATATCCACGACCAAAAAAAAGGAAAGAAATAGAACAATAAATTACCTACACCAAACAAAACTTTTGTGAACCTTCAACAACAACAATCAGCCAAAAAAAATAAACAAAAAATAAAAATAAAAAACACTTACGCTGGTATGAAGAAGAAGAAAGAAGAAGCAATGAACTTGAAGAAGAAAAAGAAAGAAGAAGCAATAAACTTGAAGAAGAAGAAGAAGAAAGAAAGCAAAAGAAGGAGAAGAAGAAAGATAACGGAAGAAGAAAAAAATCAAATACCTCGACCAACTATATTGCCTTGAAGAAGAAGGCTCCTACTGTCAGGAAACGTCCATCACCATTTAATGTTTTCAGCGGGAAAGAAACACAAAACACAAAAAACTAAATTACCCTCAATTTAACACAGGTGTCAATGAATTAAAATGTCTATCTCAGTAAATTACCTGCACTAAGATTATCTTAGATATATAGTAGATTTTGTTTTTCTCTTGAGCAAAGTATTTTGTATTGAGATAAGTGAATAAAAGTGTCAATGACAAACACAATGCTTGAGAGGTTGATTTTTTAGTTTCCACATTTTAAATGATTTGAATATGTTTGTTGTAATTGTTTGACATGTTTAGGTCATTATATCATAGGGTATCAAAGCCAAATCAATCTCATGTCTTTCTATTCTCAAGATTTTTGTGTTTGACCGTAATGGGAGAAGAAAAGAAAAATGTTTTTCTTAAGCTTTTTTTTATAAATAAAAATATTTTTTCTGTTTTTAAAACATGTTAAAATAGTCAAATTTTATTTTTCTACACAATGTAGAAAATGAACAAAACATAATGTTTTGTCATTTTTGCCATTTCTCTTCCATTAACGATCAATAAATTAATACATTCAAATACCTTATTATAAACAAGTAATAATCAAAGCCCACACCCTCCCTCCAAAAACAAATATTCATCAGTAATAACAATTTTAAATTACAAATAGATTTTACGTAGAGATTTATTATCGAAACATATCTTTATTAGTAGTTAAAATTTTAATTTTGTTGGTAAATTTTGTTTTATCAATGAATTTTTTTTTGTCCGTAAAATTCTTCGATAAATGTTACTTTACCATATATTTTTGACCATCGATAAATTTTTGTTGATAACATGACATTTTCATATATATATATATATATATATATATATATA
>Ga0214545_1009008_pt1 | contig 15491 bp, 9 predicted proteins | sample CNSS4metaG_FD_160064 | JGI IMG/M metagenome (GOLD analysis project Ga0214545, IMG submission 160064) | Root nodule microbial communities from cowpea collected in UCLA plant growth center, Los Angeles, California, USA - CNSS4 | ecosystem: Host-associated > Plants > Roots > Nodule | place: USA... | reverse complement strand
AAACTATTTTGTAAAGTCTCCGTAGCCAGCAAATTGAGAAAGAACTTCTCTCAATTTTCTCATCTTCTGTCCCTTTCATACTTTTTCTTTTTCTGTAAAGATCATGTTATTTGAATATATGATTCTGCGGTTGCATTTCACATTTGAATTTAACCAAAGAATATGCCAAAAGTATCACATTTTTTAAATATTTAAATAAACATTTATTATAAATTAGTGTTATAAACAGTTATTTGTCAGAAGGAATAACTATTAACTGAGTAAATTCTAATTCTGTAACAGTGCGAAACGAGAAACTCTTTTCATTTTAAACAGAAAACGAAAAAAGTAATCAATATAATGGATGTGGGTATGTGAATAACTCCTTAATTTATTTTACCCACATATTTATACCATCTTTTGACGAATTTTAATTATAAGCTATGGTTTCAAACATAAGAAAATTTGAATTACATTCAACATTTCATCAATAGTCTTCAATTAACAGAGATATTAGTTTTAATTATTTAATTATTAATACTGCATTTCAATTATGACACATTAATAAAATATTAATTTTTAAATAAAATCATTATAAATAAATTATATTTATTAATTTTTTTATTAATATAACTGTTAATCATTTTTTATATTTGAGTTAAAAATAATTAATAAAATATTTTTAGAATAGATGTTAAGTAGAGTAATCTTGAATGAATTGCTCAAGTAGATTTCAGAAACTAAATAATTGTTTATCTCTCTGTTTTTTTTTTTTTAAAATATACTCATTTGTAATATAAAACTAAATTAAAAAAAAAACTATTCCACGTATGAGTGTTGTTACATATTGAGTTGTCAAAATTGAAAAATAAAAATCAGTGTGAAAAATTTATTTACGAACCAAACACTGGCCTAAAGAAAAAGAAAAACCGATCTCCAAAACTGGTTCTAAATCCACGTTATCTGATGTCAACAACAAAGTCTGCAACAAACACCCTGAAAAGTTTCACCGTACCCTTCGAAGTTTGAGAGTTGAGGCTCTTCAACTCTCTCTCTCTCATTCTCTCTGCCAACGATGCAGAAACAGCCGCAACCCCCAACCGCCAAACCCATTCTTTCCCTCAATGAAGAAGAATAATTCACTCTTCTCCGCCGTTACTTTCACCCTCTTCACTGCCACCCTCTTAATCCTCTCTTCACTGTCACCCTCCCATGCCATTGGTTCCGCCTCCACCCTCGCCGTCACTTCCGCCGCCGTATGCGGCGTGGTGGCATCGGAGCCGACACGGCGCATTGCGTGCTACAGCGATGGCCACGTCGTCGCCGTCGCCCCCAACATCTCGTTCTCCGCGATCTCCGGCGGCCTGAGCTACTTCTGCGGCCTCCGGTCCGGCAACTACACTCTTCTCTGCTGGGACACCCTTTCTTACTTCCAAAGCAAGAGACTTTACAACAATGACACTGTTCTATTCGAGAATCTCGCCCTCGGGGAGTCCCAGGTTTGCGCCACCGCGGTCGGCGATGGAGCGGTGTCGTGTTGGAGAACCAATGCCGCCTTCGAATTGCCTTCTGGGTCGGACCGGTTTTCTTCTATTTCATCTGGGTTGGGTTTTTCTTGCGGAATTTTGAAGGGTAGTAATTGGGTTCGGTGTTGGGGGGTTGAGGCTAGAGCGAGAAAAATGGAGAGTGAGTTTGGGAACGTGTCTATGGCGAGTCTTGTGGCTGGGGAGTCACATGTTTGTGGGTTGAATTCAAGTGGGTATTTGGTTTGTCGAGGAAGTAACGATTTTGGTCAGATTGACGTTCCTGAAGGAGGGGCTTTGGAGTTTTCTGGTTTGGCTCTTGGAGCTGAGCATAGTTGTGCTATTCGGAGATCCAATGGTTCTGTCGTGTGTTGGGGCGGGAGAGGGTTGTTTGAGGTTAATGTTACAAAAGGTGTTTCTTTTGAGGTTCTTGTTTCTGGGTCCAATTTTACTTGTGGATTGACGACTAACAATTTTTCAGTTATTTGTTGGGGTCCTGGTTGGGCTAATAATACTTCAGGTTATGAAATTCCTTTGCCTCCTATACTTCCAGGGCCTTGTGTTCAATCTTCCTGCAGTGAATGTGGGATATATCCTCAATCGGAGTCTCTCTGTTCTGGCTTTGGTAACATCTGTAAGCCAAGACCTTGTTGGCCTCCAATGCCAGGGCCAGAACCACCACAAATGGCGCCGCCGCCTGTGGTGGCGGTGCCACCTGCGTCTCAATCAAGTGCCTTCACCAAAGGGTTATTGGCATTTGCCATTGTTGGATGCGTGGGAGGTGTTACTGGGATATGCAGTGTGATTTATTGCTTATGGACTGGGGTTTGTTTAGGGAAGAAGAAAATTCACAATTCTGTGCAGCCAACAATCACTAGAGGTGGCAGTGTAAACGGTGGTGGCGGTGGTTCTAGCAATAGTATTAGTCCTCCGTCGAGATCATCCACCATTAGGCGTCAAGGGTCGCGGATAATGAGACGCCAAAGGAGTGGAACCTCATCAACAAAGCATCCTGAAAGGGCTGAAGAATTCACCTTGGCTGAGCTTGTTGCAGCTACGGATAATTTCTCCCTTGAGAACAAGATTGGTGCCGGAAGCTATGGCGTCGTCTATAGAGGCAAACTTGCAGATGGCCGTGAGGTGGCAATCAAAAGGGGCGAAACAGGCACCAAGATGAAGAAGTTTCAAGAGAAAGAGAGCGCATTCGAGTCAGAATTGGCCTTCTTGTCCCGTTTACACCACAAGCACTTGGTAAGGCTGGTGGGGTTCTGTGAGGAGAAAGACGAGAGGCTCTTGGTGTATGAGTACATGAAGAATGGAGCATTGTATGATCATTTGCATGACAAAAACAATGTGGATAAAAGTAGCAGTGTCGTGAACTCTTGGCGAATGAGGATCAAAATCGCTCTGGATGCTTCGCGAGGAATTGAGTATCTCCATAACTACGCAGTTCCATCTATAATTCACCGAGACATAAAGTCTTCAAACATTCTCATTGACGCGACTTGGACGGCGAGAGTATCCGATTTTGGATTGTCATTGATGAGTCCAGAATCTGACCTTGATTATCGACCAACGAAGGCAGCAGGAACAGTAGGATACATTGATCCTGAATATTATGGTCTAAATGTATTGACAGCAAAGAGTGATGTGTATGGTCTTGGAGTGGTACTGCTAGAGCTATTAACAGGAAAGAGAGCAATATTCAAGAATGACGAAAATGGAGGCACCCCAGTGAGTTTGGTGGACTTTGCAGTGCCAGTTATTATGGCAGGAGAATTGGCAAAAATTTTGGACCCAAGGGTTGAACCACCAGAGTTAAATGAGACAGAGGCAGTGGAGCTAGTGGCATATACAGCTATGCATTGTGTAAATTTGGAGGGGAAGGACAGACCAACAATGGCTGATATTGTGGCAAATTTGGAGCGTGCTTTGGCTCTCTGTGATAGTAGTCATGGCAGCATTTCCAGTGGTACAGTCTCCATTGTATCAGACTGACACTCAAACCCTGATAAAGGGAGTTAAAGTAGAACAATGTTTCCTTATTCCTATTGATTCTTTTCCCGAAAATTATATGATGAGGGTGTAAAGACTAGGAATGTTATGTCACCTAACATCAACCTGTAGCGTAGAATTTTGTGAAATGTGAAACACTAACAGCCAGTAAAATTCATCACTTTTTAACTTTCTTTTGCCATTCTCCTTATCAGACTAGAGATTTTGCAACCTGTAATCCTTGTATCCCCGCACAGGGCATAATTTCAAACGATTCATTTGTGCTAATGCGTGTGACATTGTGTGCAAGTACATCAGATTTTTCGTAACCACTCTTTTGTCCTTTATGCTACACGTTAAAGCAATGTACTCGATGCAACCTCCATGTTAAGGTTTAGGCTATAAGTTTGAGGCATTGTACTTGATGTAACGTGGAAATTTAGAGCTCTTGTATTTCTATTTGGTCGGAGGAGAAGGCACCGTCATGAACTACTTATTTGGCCACGCGTTGACGGGGAAGCTACTTGTAGTTTACCAAGTGTGATTGCAAATTTGACAAGCGTGTGAGAGAATAGGTGGGAAAGAGTGTGAACAACAAAGATTGGGTTCAGCGTGAAAACAGTGCTAGTATAGGTTACTATTTGTGAGAGTGAGTGGTTGAGCCATTGGGTCCTGAAGTGCTATAATTAGCCTTTTTTCTTCTTCTTTATCACCTTTCCGAAACATGGACCCCATAGAAATAGATTGGTCTACACATTTTTAATTACTTGGAAGAAAGGTGTTGCTGACTTCTATGATGGGTGGAAGAGTCTGAGTAGAGAAAAGGAACCAAATTCAGAAGTGGATTGGTTGATGACTTAATGGCTATTGCAGAGTTGCTACTTTCTAATCACACGTCAGCTAGGTGATGGGGTCATAGCACAGGCTTTAGAGTATGCTCAGGTTTTAGGACTTATTAGAGTCTGAAACAATTTGCATACTCAAGTCAAAATTTCTGTGGACTGGTCAAATACGGAAGAGTGACTCAATGGCTGAAGATTGATGACACATGATGCAAATTCTGCACATGCTGCTGGGCTAAGGTTTCTGGGCCATAGGCCTAATGGGTTACTGCAGTGGGAATGAGTTGGGCCCATGATGTTGATGATGAGTGTGTCCTTTTGTAATTAATGGGTGGTACTAATCCAACTCCCTTTTGTCCATTTATGTTTGCTATGAATGCTTATAGGTCAAGGCAAAATACCCACCCAAGACAGTTTCTGGGTTCTTTGGCGTAATGTCAGAAGGGATAACTTTACAGGTATGCATCTAAACTGTGAGAAGATCGCTTAGAAGTAGATATTATGGTAAAATGTTTTCATTAATATGATTTGTGAATTCTATCTTATTAATGTTTGGCACATGGCAGCCAAAATAGCATATTTGTTCATACTTATTTATGTGGTTACTTCCAAGACTTACTTGTCAATATAAAAAGAAAAGAAGTTATGACACCAATTATACTTAGAAACAGATAAACAACTAAGAGATTCATTTGCCATCTGTGTAAGTCAATTAATAAAAAATTATCTTATGACATAAATAGGGATAGTGATATAGAGAGAGTTTAATTACAAAATTAATCTAACTGGATGAGAAACAAAAACAACAAGTGCCACCACGTTTAGGTATTTTCTGTTAGCCTGTCATGAATATAAATAGTTTGTTAAGCCTGTTTCTTTCAAGACTAATTTGTCTACTCAGAGAAGCGATTACGTATTTTCTAACCAAGATATCTATCTTAACACGCATTGCTGTTATAGTATTAAACAAACATGCTCATTGCGTATTCATGCTCATTGTCAAACTTAATAGTTGTTCTTGTTTTAAAAATTTAAAAACCAAATTAAACGCTTAGTTGTATTTGATATAAGGTTCGGGGTGGTGTCAGTGAAAAAACAAAACTTTTGTCCAACAAAGTTTCACACTCTATTTTTGTAAGTAAAAAATATATAATTGTTATTATTTTCGCTACAAAAGAAGCAACTACCAAACTCTCTAAGGTTAGTTATCGACAAAACGGATAGAGACTTCGTATGCATAACATAATTACAAAATTGTGAAATGATAAAGCATCAAAGACCAAAACCAACATTTGATAATAGATGAGTTAAAAGTATCCTCATGCAAAACACGAATAATTTCCATGTTTATATTATATAGTTATATATCGACAAGGCTTACAAGATAAATAAGTCTCCTCAAGAAAACAAAATACACACCACATTTTATTTCATACATCATTAAATCGAGGCATTGTTGAAGATATACATACAAACTCATACTACTGAACGTCTTAATGACTGTACATGATAATGTAGAGTAGAAGGATGAACAGAATCAATTAATAAACTCAAAGCGCATGAGAAGCTTTACAGAGGGGTATTTCTCTCCCTTTTGGCTATTCAGTGGAATTGCTCGAATGCCACTTCTTAGCTCCCGGATAGGTAGGCATGTTTGTCCACCAAAGTCATCTTTCTCAGACATGTCATACTCATGAACTTCTATGCGAAGCAAGGCCAACTCTGGAACAGTAAGAGGGAACTCAAATGTCTCATTCCATGTAGGTAACCAATTATCCTCTATTGCCTTAGTTTTCTTCATTACAGTATCACTAGGGACTCCAGCAATCCCCACCTGCATTATAAGTTTATCATATCACACAATTGAGCCATCAAACAAGGTGAAAACAAAAGGGAAGGTATCATATGCAATGCATAGCAGCAATGAACAACAATCCTTAATAAGGGAAAACGCATTGCTGTGATAAGGTTCCTATGCATTAAGAGTATATCATCTCAACTTACTCTTGTATAGAAGTCTGGAGGGGAGTATTGATCAAAGTGTGTATGCTTGAAATCATAATACCATCCTTCCCCCATATATACAGTCACCTAAAATTGGAAGAGTATGGACTTTGTTAGTATTAAACTATAGATAGATTCTTGAATGAGGCAACAGATTAACGTGAAATCCTTACCTTCAAAGTAGTCTTCACAGGTAACTTGGCTTTAGGGTCGAAGACCTCATTGTCTGGACCATTCTCTAACAGAAAATCTGGTTTCTTAACATAACCACACCCTCCATTGGCTCTGAACATTCCATGCATCAACCAAAGCGATCTACCATGTCCCTGGTCATGAAACCAACCACAATGAAAACTAAGTCCTATTAAACAATATGGTAATCAATGATATACTTCTTGACATAATGAGTGTGATAGTAAGCTATAGGTGGAAGAAATGTAAGTTGGATCTCGCACCCTAACTTTTTGCAGGCAATAGCACACATCAAGGGATTCAATAAATTATAAAAAGGACCGCGCTACATTTTGCCGATCTCATTACTAGACATGAAATGTTCACTGTACACTTTATATCACCAGATGTCAAATGTTTATAGAATTTTGTTGGCTACTTTAAGATTAACAATTCCATCTCTCCCTGACACCTCAGAGGAAATGAAGCAACAAAAATGAAGATACAAAAAACAATAGTAAAAATTCTCATACAAGAAAATATTAAATAAGGAAAACAAAAAAATGGGAGGACCAGTGAGCAGGAAAATGAAGAAGAAATATACACTAGACAGAGGAACATACCTGCATGTTAAATGCAACCATCTGAGCTCCATGCATCCACCCAATTAATGGGTTATAATTTGATGAGTCAATGCGAGTACCTTTGGGATACACCCTCAAAATATTGCGCTGAGTAAACCTAGAGAAGGGCAGCAGGAAATAAAAAGTAATTATAATTAGCATACACATCCCACACCTCTTATAATTTGTTCACACACCCCTTCCCCCAAGCACATGATCCTTAGTGGGGTCGTCGTCTTGTCAAAACACCACAAAACTTGCTAGAATGGGCCAATAGCCAACAAAAGTAAAAAAAATTCTTCAAGACAAACAGCATATAAAATGTTTGAGTTTGTTTCAAATAATAAAAAGTCAATTTTTACAACATTTTGCATGACAATAGAGTTAGATGATGTTTATTCATTCTTCCATTCAGATATGAGGGGGTTCAACCACATACAAATTAATTCTGCCTCAAAAGTACTTGCTCAAAACAATTTGCAATACCTTACGATTTGTTTTCCATGATTTATAGCAGCCTTTTCAAGCTGTTGCTCACTTAAACTTAGACGTCTCACTTTATCAGGATCCACTTTGAGGCATTCCTCTAATCCACCTTTAGGCTTCCCAGCATGAATGGCAATTAGGTGTCTGTATTCTGGAGCTTCATTATGTGGTAACTTATCTGATTCATCAAATTCTTCCTCATCATTAAGATCTTCTTCATCCACGTTGTTGTCCTAAAGATGGCAAAGCACGAAGTCATTTAACAAATTTACCATAAAATATTAAATGCAGTGACAATTAATATAGAGGTTCAGTTTAGTCTACAACCTTGTAATCCTCTATAGTACCACCTTTCAAGCTAGGGACTTCCTTTCCCCAAGCTTCATCATCGCCTGATCCCTTTCCGCGTAGCGAATCGTCCCCCTTTCCCTTTTCATTCTGTGAATCATCCCCTTTATCCTTTTCTTTTGCTCCAAGATACTCCTTAGGTGGTTTTGTTGATATAATAATCCTCCTTTTAAGTGATTCAGGAGAAGGGAACTCCTTCACACTTTCGGTGTTAGGAGTAAATAGTATATCTCCAAAAGTGTTTGCAACCATCTAAAAATTAGGATAGGGATGTCAATCATTTAGAGTGTAAGTACTATGAATCCAAATAAAATGGCAAGTAACTAACCTCAGCCACTTTAGCCTGAAGATCCGGTGTAAGATGGTCTTCTAGGGTTATTACAACTGGATATTCTGATGCCACAAAAGCATATTCCTTAATAGATCTCAAACATCGGATGAGCTCTACAGGAGCAGTCAATGTCCTGTGTCAAAAAAAAAAAAGAAAAAAAAAGAGTAAGAAACTATGTATCAAATTTTCAATTAAATAATTTAGGGTTCAGTTGGAAATTACAAACAATATATTTGATATAATCTGTTCAACTACCATGATTTCAAGTTTAATTGTAAAAGGAAAAAGATTTCAAACTTAAGCTTGAATTATGCCAGATAGCAGATGTCAAACTGCAATTCATCACCTTTTTACTTCAAGGGACTTTGACAACATGAAAACTAAGGTACCTACCCCAATGCCAAAGGCTCTTAGCTTTGCAAAGGTATGGGAGAGGTTAATTGTATGCAACCTTCCCCTTGCATATATGCAGCTTTACTATTGTGCCATGGCTCACCCTCACTCTGGCATCATCATTCTCAAAAGCATAAAAAAAATTGAAGAATAAATCTTTATCGAGTTGTTGGAGGACCATCATTGTTAGCATAAGTTTATTCATCCTTTAAAACATTTTGTCTTCGAGGTAACCCATGGTTACGCTCAGCTTAAGACAGATAAATAATAATTTTCAAAACTTTTCGAAAGCTAAAATACATTTTCAACTTAAATTTATTTCTTTCACTTCTACCTGATCCCTAAAGAAAAATGAGGGGAAACTAGTGACATGGGACCTGGAATTAGTTCATGTATGAAAGTAAGTACCATTCTACTTGTAAACTACTAAACTCACCTTCCATGAAGAACATCTATATTATCCTTTGCTGCATTAGGCCATATATCCAATTCAATCACCCTCACACCTCTCTTTAGTGCATTTATGATGGGCACGTCACTGCAGTCGCTGCTCAGCTGATTCCCAGTTAAATAGGAATTGTGGCCAGTATATATGAAATAATGTGACAAGGGTAAAGTCATATCATGGTACACCTGGAATGAAGGAAATATTTGTACAACGCACAATGATCAGGATAAGAAAATGCAAGCAATTAAGCATGATATATTATCAACATTTATGGAAGTAACAATCAGTTGCGAAAACTTTGGATGGAATTCAATATGCTAATCAGAGGTTTCGCCCTAAACCCATTGTTTAATACCACGGAGCCAGATTTTTACCAAAGTAAGGTACTAGAGGCACTAGAAATGAAGATCCTAAACTAAAATGAATGATTACCATAAACACAACCAAAACCAGTGCAAGAACTATAAAGTAATGCATATCCTGAAGAGAGTGAGAGACCACAAAGCACATCCAACAACAAAGGGTATTCGCAAATGGAATATAAAGCGAAAGCCTTCATATTTCCTGCAATGCCCGGCCCTTCGACGACCTTTAAGAGAAAGGCTCAATTCCATAAAAGATAAATTCATTCTTGAACCTGATCATCCTCAATCCAGTTATCGTTTTCTACCACGAAATTTCAGTTACAAATCCTCATGGTCAACGAGTCAACCGAAATTCAATAACACACCAAAGTTCAGAATTTTTTTGAGGGAGGCCAAAAGTACAAGTTTGGCACCAACACGAAGCTAAATCACAACAAATTCAGCTGCTATTGACCCTCAATGCGTAACACTAAACGACAGCTAGCACGAGTAGACCAAGATTTTGCAAAGATGACAGCAAAAAAGTAAAACAATTGGAAAAGTACACCAAAAAAACATGGTAGAAAGTAAAACCCAATAATGGATAAATCAAGGTACCGAATCTAGAAGAAGTCTAATCTAGGAAGAAGATGAGCACCCCGATTGGAAAGTAAACAATGCTAAATCCAGATCTCGCTGACCCAACCGACTCTGTCAAAAACCCAAAACAGGAAAACACAAAAAACCGAGTTTTTTTTTTTTTTTTGCTTACCCCATGAGAAGGAAGAAGAGGGGGGTTGTCATCACTGAAGAGGTACTTGAAGAAAGATTCGAGATTGAGGCCAACCCCTCTGCGATGGAAATGCCTGAAGCTGTCGATGATGGCTTGCGCCTCTTCTTCAGTGGCCTTCTCTTGCTTTTGCACTTCAACAAGGAACCTTTTCAGATGCGAAGGTGTCATGATCTCATTCTCAGAGTACTCCTCGAAGAGGGTCTTGATCTCCGACGGCGCCTCCGCCAGAGCCAGCTTAAACCGCCGGCGCCAGCAGAAGCACACGCTGTATGTCTGCTTCGACATCACTTGCTCCCTTTCTCTTCTCTGTTCTCTTTCACTACCCGCGCAAATATATGCGAGAGAGTGAGAATTTGTGCGTGTGGATTCCGAGTTCACTTCAACCTTCTTGTTGTGTTGCGACAGTGATGGAAGAAGATTTTGAAGTGAAACGTTACACAAGATGGATCCACTCTTCAACGCTATTACTTCTTCAAATTACCCACTGTTAAAGGCGTGTGTATACGTGTATATATATATATATATATATATATATATATATATATATATATATATATATATATATATAAAATTAAAGACTAATTTTTTTTGTTTCTCAAATAGGTTTAACAGTGACACTTTTCTTCATGATCTCACATGAAAAGTGAAAATATTCACATTTACCATGCCAACTAAGAGAGAAGGAGAATATTTAATCAATATTAAAAAGGTAAGAAATATATTAATAAAATATTATTACCAAAGGTTGTGAAATTAAAATATAAATTGCATTAAATGTCAAAGTGGCCCTCCTGCTCAATTTCTTTAATGTTTACCACTTTGATAAAGAAATAGATTTTATAACAAAATTAAATTTGACAACTACATTTGTTTATTTTTATGAAAATGTCAAATAAAAGAGGTAAGAAGGAATGTTTATAAAATAAAATCTTTTGCCAATAAAATAACAAGACAAACATTTCTTTTCATATCATTTGTCTTTTTATATATATAATAAATTAATCGACTAAGGAGGAAGGAAGTTAGTCTAAGAAGTTTTCTAAATTATTATTTTAAGAATTTTTATATATAATTAGAATCATCAGATATTTTTACTTTAACTCAATAATATTACTCCAAAATCAAATACAATTATAAAATGTCATAATATTATTGAATGGAATTTTGGGGTACATGAATAGAATTATTTAAGATTTAGAATTAAAAGAGTTTAATTTGGATTAGGATATAATTGGATGTTTGAATTGAATTTATTTAATAGATATCAAATAGTCTTACAATTTTTCTAAAATTTATTTAATCAATGCAAACAAAAAGTTTTAATTTAATATTTCGAATAATAAAATTAATGTATAGAACTAACCGTCCATTTTCACCTACTTCCCACGCGTTTCTTCTTTATGTACATATAGTATTTCAATAAGACTTAATTAATTATATTTTAATTTCTGATTAATTTCCTTTATTTTAAAGTTTTAAGTTTCTGAATTAATTTTGATCTTCTATTTTTAATTTTGCTTTCTGACACTAATTATGATATTTTATATTTTATTTAATTTTATAAATAATATATTTTTACTTATTTCTTAAAAAGAATAAATTTTCTATTTTAGCTATTGAAAATATTATGTTTTTCATTTTACAACATGGTAATATCATATTTTGAAAACGTAGACAATACATAATTTTGTTGACTTGTGATGTGATAATATCATAATAACATTATTATAATTAAACTGGTGCTTCAACTTTTTAGGTGGTACAAATTTTATTCTGAAGATAGAAATAAACCAACAACATCGGCATTTCCGAAAAAAAAAGAAAAAAAACTCAATCTGGCAAGAAATCTTAGCATGCACCAAATGTTACTTTCTTTCTAGTGTGTATTTTGGTATTATATTATTGAATGCCTTGAGTTAATTAGAAAAGTTATCTAATTGTTAGATTTTTTCGGAGGAAAACATTCCTTAAATGTAATTTTATAATGGAAGAAGACTTTTGTTTTTAATGAAATATTTTCTATAAAAAAAATCCTTCGATTTTAGAATTTCTCATCTATTTTATTAAAAAAAATCAATAACAATAAATTCTAAACAAATTTATATAAAATATCAAAACTTTAATTTTCTTAACCTAAAATCTTAAAATAATAGATTCTTCTATTTATATATTATTTATTTTACTTATTTTTTATTTGATAAATTTTCAAGTTGTTAGGTCTAAAGGAGGGGTTTAAGATATAATATCAATAAGATATGAGTCCAACCACATAAGGAATTGACAATACTCTTAACCTAAGATATTAAGATAATGAATTTATGAGTCTTTATTTTTATGGAGTGTTCTACTTTCTCTGATCAATGTATGACTTAGACTCACACTTGAATTCCTAACATAAGTCAACTTTAATTTTTAATAGAGATAATTTTCATTTTGACAGTGTCACACATTATTATTTTTAATTTTTTTTTCATTTTTACTTGAATCTAAAAGTATTTTTTGACATAATTGTTGGTTTTCGCGTGTCCACATTTGTCTGAATAAATAATGATTGATGAACACCAATGATCCTTCAATTTCATGTAGACCCAACAATTTTGTGAACGTGCCAACATTATCTATAAAGCAGAGAAAAATGTAGGTGTGGTATATATTCACATGTCTTGCATGGATATTTCTAAATGCTACTTAGAATTCACAAATATTATTAATTTTTGTTTTGGTCCCACTAATGCATCATGCAATTGTTCTAAATGTTGACCCAGCCACCACTTTAATAATTTCAAAGCTGTAACGAACCTTTTTGTCATCTATCTTTTAACTTTAGTGCTTTTAGTGGAATACTTAACGTTTAATTTTCTCTTAATTTTAAATAATACAATATTAATTACATTTCTTAAAATCTCAATAACTTTTTTTTTTTCTTCTTTAAAGTAGTATTTGACACCAACTTTTCTACTTCTCATCTCATTTGTAACTCATGCTTCATTAATTAATTTTATCTTCGTTGTAAATTTATTGTGTAAATTGCCTTGTTTTCAAAGCTAATTAATTTGGTATGATCCATATTAGATATGTCATAATAATCACACCTACCCTTTGTACGATCATATTGGTTTTGGTGCCACCATTGCATATTCAACTAACCCTAACTTTTGTAAGTTTTTTGCCAAAATAACAAGCAAGGATCTTATATATAAATTTCAACTTTAATATATAAATATGTACTTTTTTTTCTTAAAATAACAAAACTAACATTCTCCTAATCTACTTTAATTCAGAACTACTCGTGTTGTCTTCTTCAAATTATTTTATATGATATCTTGTAAAAGAACTACAAACTTATTCTTGAAAACATATGCTTTTTGCAATCCAAAACATGAAAATGAGAATACTATGTAGTTCTTTTATCTTCTAGCTCTTATCTTAAACGCTTTAAGATAATGTTTAAGCATTATTTGGTTCCTTGGGAACAAACATTGCTCCTACTATTTTGTTTGCTTCGATTCATTAAATTCTCAAGTATAATAAATGTTTAAGCTTGCAATATATTTGATGTTTGGAATTACGATATTTTGTTCACAACTACAATGTTATGGTTGTTACATATTATATTGTATTGTTTAGTTCTATTTGATAGAAGATAATTAGAAAAGTTTTATATTTGAATGTCATGGATTTGATAAGTATCTAATCGGAGAAATCATTATCTCAGATATTATTGATGCTCAACAATATTGTATTTCTTTATTGGAGACAGGAATGTTAAAAAAATTCGTAAACATGGGTATTTACGAATAAAATTTGCTATAGATAAAACCTGCAACGGGTAGGAAATGAATATTATAAATGGATATCTACGGGTAACGGGTACATGTATTTTTAATACCCGCATGTTAACGGGGGCGATTACGGGTATCATAGTATCCGTACCCGTGGATACCCGTACCCGCTATACTTTAATTTAAATTAAAAAAATGATTAAAATATTAACATATTGATTTTGAATGAATTATTTTTTTATCAATTAGTTTTAAAAAAATCATTTTTTTTAAATTGTTATTCAACACTATTTAAATGAGTTATTTAGACTTTATTTAAAATTTATTAATGTTATGTATTATATTTTATTCGAATTTACGATTAAAATATTTTGTTAAATATTTATTTTTATTTTTTTTAAATATCCGCAGATAACCATGAATATCCATAGATACTAAAAAATTATGTGAGTATCTGCATATACCCGACCAATCGCAGCTAATATATACAATCAACGAGTTAATGTTATGTTAATCGTATTTGATATTGAATTTTCAATCCTATATATTTACGGAAGTTCTTTAATTGAGATTAAACCTAAAATCTCATTTTTAATGATAGGTTAATTTGAAGAAAATCACAAAATTATTATTGTTATAGGGATTTTTTTTTTTTACTAAAATAGACTAGATATTTAGTACTTATAAAATATGAGTTATTCATACAAAAATCGTAAAACCGCACATTTAACATAATCTTAATGCTTAAAATGTTAATGGTTTTTTTTTTTTTTTCATATATGTCACTCAATTTCTTTTATATGCAACTTTTAAGGGTCTCATTTTCAAATGTGAATTGAATTTTATCATAAGATTTAGGATAGTGAATATTTTTTCTTATCATATCACTCAAATTTTATTTCTATTTTGTACTTCAATTTTTAGCAATTGTTTCTAAATAATAAAAATAAAATATTCTTTACGTGTAGTGTAGTTCAGAATTCCTATTATATTCATCCTAATTTAATAAGAATTATTCTTACTTGTAATGATTGTTTTATGATTATACATTTCCAATAAAGAATTGAACAAAAGTAAATAACAACTAAAAATAATGAAATAAAATGAAAGATGAAATATTAAGAAGTAAAGAGCGAAAATGTAAAAAATATCACGAAATCAAGACTAAGAACAATTTTTTGAATTAAACTTTCCTCATTGAATGGAATAATATATGCTTTAAAATTAAGGATATAATATTGTTAGTTGATCCTTTTCTTTTGGTAGAAATAATGGTAGAACTAAGATGTATGATTTAGACCCACATATTAATTTTTAATACTTTTTTTTTGGGTTAAATATGTTTTTGGTCCCTCAAGTTTCAGCGAAATTTGGAATTAGTCCCTCATCAAAACTTTTGACCAATTTAGTCTTTCATCTTTCAAAATGA
>Ga0214545_1009003_pt1 | contig 15494 bp, 8 predicted proteins | sample CNSS4metaG_FD_160064 | JGI IMG/M metagenome (GOLD analysis project Ga0214545, IMG submission 160064) | Root nodule microbial communities from cowpea collected in UCLA plant growth center, Los Angeles, California, USA - CNSS4 | ecosystem: Host-associated > Plants > Roots > Nodule | place: USA... | reverse complement strand
ATATATGTATATGTATGTATATATATACATATATATACATATATATATATATGTATATATATGTATATGTATATATACATATATATACATATATATATATATATGTATATATATGTATATATATACATACATATACATATATATACATATATATATATATATATATATATATATTAAGCAATTTCTGTTTTACCTACTTCTATCTTGGTTAGGTAGAGCTTTTTTTCTGACTCCTAGGTTAGTGTTCAATTTTTCCTATTTATTCTGCTACTTTCTAATTGTTACTTATAAAAAAATATTTTACAATTTTACTCCAAAATTTGCACCAATATGCCTTTAAGCACGTGGTCACCAAAAGCCATAATTTCTTGATGCATGTAGGTACTTGATGGCCATGGAAAATATTCAGATATGCTTTAGATTAAATTTTTTTTGAAAGATTGCAATTAAGGTGGGGAATATGGATATCAAGAGACAGCATGATATTGGTTTTTTGGCAAAAGGAATAGGAAAACTGAATAGGGGACAAGAGCCTGCATTTTAATGGCTGATTTTCCTTTATAATGCGATATTTTATAAAATTTGCAAGGACTTTTGTAAATATGCTCAGAAGTATGCATATTGATTTAAAAAGACCATATGAAGGGAAGGAAATTATGTGAAACTAGTACTCTTCTGAGATATGCAAGAAAGAATTAATTGTAAAACTGGAGGGAATTTCTGAACTCATGGCAGCACTTTCTGTTGTCTTTCCTAGACAGTCTGTTTAATATTTGCCTAAAGATCCCAATAACAGAGAGTCTGCAAGTAGAGTTGAAATTTAGTGATAGGCTATAAGTCCGTAATTAATGATTTTATTTTGTTACTTTAGGTGTCTATAAGAGACATGCTGAGTAATATAATGTTAATCATAATTTTGTATTATTAATTGAGGAATTATAACAATTTCAGTGGCTCCAATCTTGACCATTTTACTTTAAAATTATTATATAATAACAGTTTGTGGTTTTATAAATTTAGCTTCTTATTTCTCATGCTTTTAGGGATGTACAATTTTGCAGGCTGTGAAGAAGGGTGATACTATTTTTATTGGCCAATACCTGTTTACTGGAAGTGAAACAACGTCAGTGTGGCTTGAGGTAATGCAATCTTGGATAGATTAGTTCTATCTTCAATGCTTCTGCAAATAGTTTTTGCTGACTATTTTAGTAATTTTGTTTTTATAGGGTTTAGATAGGGAAAGGAAACTTTAAATAACATGATAATGGGTTGATATGTTCTTATAATTATATCAGGAATACTGCATATGATTGAAACTTGTTGTAATTCTAACCTAGGTTAGGATTCTAACTTGTATAGTGATGCAATAGCATTCTTATCTTGATTTTGAAAAGGATATTATTATTATTATTATTATTGAATATAGAGAAAATAGGGATTGAGATTAATCTCCCTTATGTAGAAAATACACATAGAGACTGTATTTATAATAAAGAACATATGGGCTAAGCCCAAAATACATATGAAGAATAATAACAATAGAAACAGAAAATAAGATATTAAAAGATATCTTAACACTCCCCCTCAAGTTGGTTACTTGTTACAAATATAACTAATTCTCGGTCCCCGTAAAAATTTAGTGAAATATCTGCTAACTGATCACTTGAGTTAACAAACTCAGTCTTGATGTCTCCAGACATAATCTTTTCTCGAATGAAATGACAATCAATCTCATGTGTTTAGTCCTCTCATGAAAGATAGCATTAGAACTGATATGAAGAGCAACTTGATTATCACATATAAGTATCATTTGTTTAACATCTCCAAAATGTAACTCTTTGAGCAACTGCTTAAGCCAAACAAGCTCACAAGTGGCTGAAGCCATGGCTCTATATTCTGCTTCTGCACTAGACCTTGCTACAACACTTTGTTTCTTGCTTTTCCAAGAGATCAAGTTACCTCCAATTGAGACACAATATCCGAATGTAGACCTTCTATCAGAAGGAGATCCTGCCCAATCAGCATCTGAGTAACAAACAACTCTTGTATTGTTATTACAACCACATAACAACCCTTTACCAGGAGATCCTTTAATATACTTCAGTATACTAATGACTGCATTCCAATGATCTTCGCACGGAGAATTAAGAAATTGCCTTACCACACTGACTGCAAAGGAAATGTCAGGACGAGTAACTGTAAGATAATTCAATTTCCCAACTAATCTTCTATACTGTTCGGGATCTGACCTACTCTTCCCCTGATTTGGTAGAAGTTTAGTATTGGGATCCATAGGTGTGTCAACAGATTTTGAGTTTATCAATCCAGTTTCTTCCAAAATATCCCGTGCATACTTTCATTGAGAAATAGCAATACCATCTTTGTCGAACTGTGGACCAGAGACCGAGGTAGGAAAAAAAATTTCCTTAAGCTCTAGATACCAAATTGAATATAGAGAAAATAGGGATTCAGATTAATCTCCCTTGTGTAGAAAATACACATAGGGGCTGTATTTATAATAAAGAACATATGGGCTAAGCCCAAAATACATACGAAGAATAATAACAATAGAAACAGAAAATAAGATATTAAAGATATCTTAATAATTATAATAAGAAAACCTGTTTCTTGATGTGATGTATTACTACACATATACAAATAATTAGGTCATGCACTAGTTCCAGCAGTACAAACCCATTAATATACTAGGATTAATAATATGATGAGGACCAACTTTGATTGGTTTTGCTTCTAAAATATATGAAGGGGAGGTTCTTATAGTATTGTGAGTGTTTTGTATTTAAAATTTTATTTGTTGAAAAGGGGGAGGACTACTTGGTAACTATTATTTGTTTTGTATTTATATTTATTTAGAATCCTTAAATTGGCTGCTTTTGGGTGAGGAGGGTTTTGACACTCAGTCTGTAGCCATGCTCCAATCCTCTGAGCTACAGGCCACCCTGTCATTTCAACTGGGTATCAGAGGACCTTAAAATGGGAGAAAGTTCTGTTTTGCCTTGGATAATAGTAGCAACATGCTTGCTTCTTATTTGCACTCAACTTTTCTGACAAAGTGTTTTAGATATGGAATGCAGAAAGTAATTTACTGCTTATACCAGTCATAATTAACTCATCATCATCACTCAGTTAGTTTTTATTTTGTAATGCAGGTCAGCGAAGTGAATGGTGATGATGTCACGTGTGTCATCAAAAATTCTGCTACTCTTGCTGGGTCACTGTATACTTTACACGTCTCACAAATTCGTATTGATCTTCCCACTCTAACCAATAAGGATAAGGAGGTAACTATAAGAAATTTGTGTGCATAAAGTAATGAGATGCACATTATATGGTCAAATTTCTTTTCTACTTTTGTGCTTTAGATTGTGATTTTCAATTTTTAATCTATATTCATGAGTATATTTTATGGATGAAATTGTAATTATTTCTTTGTTGAAATTATAGCTTATTTTAGCAGTGCTTTATACTCATTTTTTTTTTCCGAAAAAAGACTTATTCCTGTTATTTTTGTGAGGAATGTTTTACTTATTTTAGAATCCAAAACAATCTGGATTGGTTTTCTTTAGGTTTCGGTCAAATTGATTTTGAAAGAATTGGTTTGTGAAGTTGATTCTTAAAATATTGTGTTGGGGAATTATATTCTAAGAGTGAGTTTTAAAGCGTTGATTTTGTCTGGATGAAGTAGAATCACCTTAGATGTGTAAATATGGGTATGTTTTTAAAAATTTTGTGGGTCCTGCACCTAAATAAATTATTTTCACTGGAACTAAAAGAAAAAAAACTTCAGGTGTTTCAAAATAAATTCTATATTGTCTGCACCAACCACAAGACTATCATGATATAAGTTACAATGTTTTGTTAGTTTCTTACGGTACTGCTAATCTTGTCATTTCACTCGCTAACTCAGGTAATAAGCACCTGGGGTGTTCAAAACAATATAGACTTCCTCTCATTATCATTCACCAGGCACGCTGAAGATGTTCGCCATGTAAGGGTTATTGCTGATAGGTTTCATCCTATTAATTATGTATTATTTCTTTTTCCTCATATATCGTTTGCTACAAAGACTTCACTCTTTCATGAAAACGCGTTCAAAACTTGAATTAATGGAAAATGTTGCAACTAAATCAGTCCCTCAAAAATGCTGTCTAGCATATGATGAATTCTAGTGATGCTTACGATGTTCTCGTATCAATTTCTATTCCTAGCCTTCTCTAGACTCAGAAAGCTGAATGGAATGTTCATTTTGTTTTCAAACATTTGAATTGAAGATTGAATTACACAAAATGTACTCTTCCCCTTTCGCAGCATACTCAAGGCTAAAAGAAATTGTCAGAATGTCATTTGACTGATCAATGTTATATATAACAATATAACATAGACTAGTTTCTGGGTGTACCTAGCTTTAGTTTAAGGAACATAGACTGTAACCTTCTTTAAGACATAATTTTACTCATCTTTATATATTTATGTACACTAGTAGATGTAACTAAATATTTGGGCCTTGTCCCATCTCTTTGTATCTTTTTTGCATTTGAGACATATATATATATATACATGGTCCACTGTTGTAATAGATACACACAGATTATTATTTTTCTCTTCACCATACATCTCAACATATTCAAATACATGGGCTGTGAAAAACTCACTGATTATTTGTGACATTCAATTATAACCAACCATTTTTTAACAAATTTGTTGCCATAGCAACTGTTTAGATTTTAGTTATGAACTTATAATTTATTTTTCCAAAAATACTCAACTGCTTTGGCTATTTTTTCAAAAGAATTGGGGCCTTTATAGTCAATGCAAAGCACAAGGGGAGGGTAATTTACTTATTTATCTGATTTACTTTTAACTTCTAAATTTGTTTTGTTGTACTTGTACAGTGTTGTTGATTTAGTAAGTCATTCTCTTTATTTTAGTTTTCCTCAAAACACTGTAATGAAATTTGACTATTTGTTATTTGGCAGGCACGTGAGTTTCTCTCTAAATTAGGTGACCTCAAACAAACACAAATTTTTGCAAAGATTGAGAATATAGAGGTGAGAAACTTCAAATCTTTTAGAACCTTATTACAAATGAAAGCAGTAGTTCAAGATTGTTGATGTGTGTGCTTTATATTGATTTTGAACTGCATCTTTTGTCTGTAAATTGTAATAGGGATTGACTCATTTTGACGAGATATTGCGAGAAGCTGACGGTATCATCCTCTCACGTGGAAATTTGGGGATAGATCTTCCACCTGAGAAGGTTTTCTTCTAATTCTGGACAGAAGAATTCAATGTTTATGATTCACTTATAAGTAGATTATAGTATTATGATATTGTTTCCATTTGTTTGGTTTTTTTTTTAACATGTGTCTGCATATGGCTATTTATAGCAGTTTTTTCTTACTACATAGTATTGAACTTGTTGACAACTCCCTAATGGACCACACATCTCATTTATACTCGTAAAATCTTGTGACCTGCATAATATAATAATTTTCTCAAATTTGTCATGTATCTATATGGATTTGGCAGGTGTTTTTATTCCAAAAGGCGGCTATTTACAAATGTAACATGGCTGGAAAACCGGCTGTTGTCACACGTGTTGTGGACACAATGACTGACAACCTAAGACCTACTCGCGCTGAAGCAACTGATGTTGCCAATGCAGTCTTAGATGGTAAGTTTTATTTTCTTGAGATAGTTCATTTAGTCAAGTTTTGATTTTTGATGGATTTAAAGCATCGGCTGCACTGCATGCTCCTACCCTTTTTAAATAAAAAAAGAAGGAAAGAATGCTATTGCATCAATATACAGTTTGCAATCCCACTACAACCTGAATAGATAATATGCAGCATTTTATTAATATTCCTTCAATTTGTGGCGCTAATCCATGGTTCTATCATCTCTAATGTTTTCTCTTTTACTCATTTTATGGATTAATGAATTATCTAGTCACTAGCATTAGATGCACTTCTTGTTTCTGTTTATTTGTTAATACTTCTTCCACTTCTATGGTGTTTATTAATGGTTGTATCTTACTTTGTTTTTTCCATTTTAACGGTGTAGGCAGTGATGCAATTGTTCTAGGGGCAGAGACTTTGCGGGGATTATACCCTGTGGACACTATTTCCACTGTTGGAAAAATTTGTGCCGAGGTGGGAACTAGAATGTATTCTTTTAACCATACACTTAGTTAGGCCTCAAACACAGAGAGTGTGATACCTTTTTAAGGTGTTGGCAAGCATTCTCTTAACCAAATGCTCTTTGCAGGCAGAGAAAGTTTATAATCAAGATATTTATTTCAAGAAGGCTGTCAAATTTGTGGGTGAGCCAATGACTCATTTGGAATCAATAACTTCCTCTGCGGTACTCTTGTCTTTTTTCGCTAAAATTTATTTAGGGTAGTTTTAATTTTTTCCCTCACTGCCATTACCTTACTCACTTGCTTCAATTTTTTTTTTCATAAGTAAAATGCATATTTGGAAATAATTTCCTTGTGTCAACATGCAGGTTCGGGCAGCCATTAAGGTTAAGGCTTCTGTTATTATTTGTTTTACTTCATCCGGAAGGGCTGCAAGGTTTCATTTCAATTCTTCATAACTTGCCTCTTATTATTTTAAGAACTTTCTCATGCTTTGGTTATGGATTCAAATGTTTGTGCATCTCTTGTTTATTAGTAATTAATTATGCTGCACAAATCATTTGAGTTATCTCTTATTGTGTAAATTTGTAGGCTGATTGCCAAGTACCGTCCAACCATGCCCGTGATATCTGTTGTCATTCCTCAACTAAAAACAAATCAACTTAGATGGACTTTCACCGGAGCTTTTGAGGTATTTAATTGATAAATGAACATAATTTGTTTCATGAAATATTCAGCATGATTAGGTTCCTTGAGTCGGCTCAGTCTTTTTGGCATTGGTATATACTTTTTAAACCTGGTGCTTTGTATATATTCTTCTGTAATGGAGCTTGATAAAACGCCTGATTCGAGTGGACTACTGACTAAAATTATTCATACATTTTTTTTCCCAGTTGTATCAGCTTTTGTACGTTGATAACTTTAGTTTTATGTACAGTGGAATAATGATTTTATAAGTGATCAATTCTCGTGTGTTGTATGTTGTCTTTGACTTTTGTGCATTCTTTAATTTCTCTTTGAAGCACTATGGTGTGCCTTTATTTTGGTGTATCGACTAATCACACAAGCAGTGCCTTGAAAGTCCGTAGCAGATGCAAGCTTTGCTTGTTTGTATTATTTCCATAGAAGAGGAAGCCATTTTGCCAATGTAAAAAACTTGATTTGATAGGGAAAATGGAGAAAAAAAATATTATTTTTCTGTGATTTTTTAATCTTGATTTAAACTGACTGATTGTTTTCATTCTTTTTCTTGACTTGTATTGTAACATTCTGCTTTGAAACTAATGTGTTCTTGCTCTTTCTTTTTATGATTCTATGGCAGGCAAGACAATCACTTATAGTGAGAGGTCTTTTCCCTATGCTGGCAGATCCACGACACCCAGTAAGAATTATTTGACGTCAATTGATCTAGTAATGTAAAATAGGGAATGGGAACCAATGTAGATCTCAAAACCTCGGAATGTCTAATATTTAAAATCTTAAAACTTAATGTGCCTTATATAATGCAAATCAATTAAAGAAATTCTATTATCAAACCTAACTTAATCCCAATTCAGAATAGCAAGTAAAATACTAGTCCAACTGCAAGTATTCCAAGGCCTCAACATCTAATCACTAATTTTCAAATTACTACCGATTGTACCTTAAATCTTAGTTTATTTCTTATATTGAAGCTTGGTACGATACCGTCGTTTTCTATTTCCCTCATCAGAAGCAATATTCTAGGACTATTGGAATCTCGTTGACATTCTAGTTTGGATTTGAATATTCCTTTATTCTATCTATTTTGGGGTTAGCCATTACAAAACTGTGAAAGTTTAGTTTTTATATGGTATTGCTGAAGTATATTTGTGGTGATTAACTTGTTAACATGAAAGCATGTCTTTTGGGTACAGGCCGAGTCTAAAAGTGGAACAAATGAATCAATTTTGAAGGTTGCTTTAGACCATGGCAAGGCTTTTGGTATCATAAAGCCACATGATCGAGTTGTTGTTTGCCAGAAAGTTGGCGACTCCTCAGTTGTGAAGATTATTGAGCTTGACGATTAACACATGGATCATTTCCAAGGCTGCATTATAAGGTTTCTTTGTTTTAGCATTTTCTGTTGAATGTTGTAATAATAAAAACACTTGAAAGGTCCATTAATAATGTGTATCTCATTGGAAGAAATGCACTTGGCGAATGGATATCATCCATTCGAAGCATGCCAACTGATTGTAACATGACACCACATAGTTAATCTCCAGTCTATGTATAAATTGTTCCACTTAAGTATCTATCTACTTCCTTTTGCTTCCCATGTATTAGATAATGGGCAATATTTATTATCGACTTGTCACAATATAATGTCATAGGTCCTCTAATCTTCCAACACCAAGACTTTATTTTGGTCAGAGTTCCCAAATCAGAAAGGCTGTTGCTTTGAACTATACTACTGCACTTGATCGTGCAACATTTCAATTTATGTTTCTTCAAGTCTCTAAATTCTCTCCGTGAGAAGTGCAATCATGGGGATAATAGATCTTTTATCATATGATCTAGCCTAAGATGAGTTCTGTTGGGATTATACACAGGTAAACTTATTTCATTTTTTTTTTCTGAAGCATTTATTGCAAAGGAGAACTAAAGAAGATGGAAGGGGAATTACAAAGGTTACTGTAGCATGATTTTCGAGTGCATAAAGGAGTTACACATGGTTTGAATCACCGTGAAAATAATTATCAGTAGCAATAAACTATTTAAACCCTCGAGCAATGAGATGGATGGGCATGAGCAATAATTTTTATATTTATTTTCATATAAATTTAAAGGTGGTATTCAAAACATTGGGATAGGAGAAGAAAAGTCCAAGATATAACGATTGACTATGTGAATCATTTGAAGACTTTTTTTTATTTGCTTCAACACGAAGATTCTTTCTCCATCTATAAGGTTTTGTATTGTCCTAATTAAAAGGTAAATAAAAATACATCGGATGAATAAAAATAGTTTTTCTTGATTTCGCTGTTCTATTTCCTAGTACGATGTCAAATTTTTTTCTTACTTCCTCAGGTTGTGTTAACGTATCAGGGTGTTGCAATTGAAGATTTATGCCGTGCTTTTCGTTCTTTCTTAAAATGATGTGTTATATAGTTTTATATGATCCACACAATGGTTGGAAAGCCATAACTATATATTGAGTTATGCAACTTAAAAAATGATGAAATGAATAGTAAAACTAGTACACTTTCAGCACCTTTGTTTCTGTTTTGTGTTTTAAATCAATGCTATATATAATTGGAACCAAAATCTGTAGTTTCTATCCATACCATAAAAACTCAAGTCACTATGTTTTGTAAGCACAAATAATATAGCTTAAGAGTAAGTCTCCTTTCAAAATACCAGAAAAACAGTTTCTTGAATTAATGTTACATACACACAAGCTTATATATATATAGACACACACACACACATATTACAGTAGTGTTTCTTCGGCAACAATCAGCTTCAGCAGCATGGTTTTTGGAATTACTCACAAACTCTCTGCATAAGGAGCATTTCAATGTATAAATCTAACTAATGAAATGAGAGTAGCAAAATTTGATTTACATTATATTGGTTGCCCAAATGAAAAATAGAGTTTGTCTTCGAATATATATATATATATATATATATATATATATATATATATATATATATATATATATATATATATGTATTGTAATACCTGATATTGAGTTCAAAATCTAGAGGATTTGGACTTGTGCTGCCACTGGAGGCATATATAACACAGGTGCCGTCTGTTTAAAAAAGAATAATTGATTGATGAATGGGTGAATATATGTGGAAAAGGAATTTTGAAGCCTGAGTTATATGTGGAAAATTTTGAGAACCTGAAGTTGAAGAGGGAAGAGCTTCTTCCATGTTTGAATTTCATTGTGATTCTCAAGCTTTCTGATTCCTCCATAGTAGCCACCTATTCGATCACCTTGTTCTTCATTCTTCTTTCTACACAACTTTATTCGTCTCATGTTTGATACTTCAGGGTATTGTCTGAACTCCACTATCAATGTATCTATCAAACAACAACATTAAAAACTTTTAAAATTATCACATAGGTTTTTCCTAAAGATAACATAACATAACTTTCTTACCATTGTAATGACAGTGACAACAATTTTGATTACATAAGTCTAAGTGACCAATAACAGCGTACCACCAATCTGCAACATTTCAAGAGTTATATTCAATAAAATTAAATATAAAATTTCTGAATTTCATATTTTAGAAAAAGTAAAAAGAAATAATGTTTGAATTTAGAATGATACCATAAGGAGATTGTGTATTTGGTCTCCATTGAATCTCAATATGATCCTCTGGTTTCAATGTGTCTAAACAATGAGAGAGATGTAGAAGATATGGAGGAGTATGAACTGAGGGAGCTCTCACCATATCCCACTCAATGTTCTTCCCTAAACATCTCCAACCTCCATTTTGATACCTACCATAACATAAATCTTTCACAAAACAAAATTCTTTTGCCAAACAACATAGATTCATTAAAAGTTATTTGAGTTATAATTAGTTCATTTATAAAAGTGATCCATATGAGTTAAAATTAATTTTTTTTAAGTTAAAATAGAAAATTTAAAGAACTATGTAAAAGCATTTCTACAAATTAGTTTATCCATAATTTGAACTTATGTAGAAGTAGTTAATTTTAACTTTCTTTCTCCGTCTTAAAAAAATGCAAGCTCTCATAGAGTGACTTGAATATTAGTCCCACATCTCACACTTTGCCTGATAAGTGTCACGCACACAAAAAAATTATATGTATAACCCTATATATTTAGTTATTCACCTACATATTTCAAAGACATTCCATACATTTTAAAAAGGACTAAATATGTTTTTTTATCTCTCAATTATAACATAAAATTGTAATTCGTGAATTATTGAAACTTTGATTTTATTTAATCTTCTAACATTAGATCTAATCTTTCTTATTTAATGATGTTAAATTTTCTCTAACGTGTCAAATGGTATTTTATTATGGATTCAACAAATAACAATTCTTTATAAAATAAAGATAATCTCTAACTTATTACTTTGATACCTTGTTAGAAATTGAATTTTAAGTTTAATTCAATTTTATAATTCAACAAACAACAAATTTTGTTAAGATAAATTCTAAACAACAACTTTGAAACCATATTAATAAATAGAATTTAAGTAAACTCATCTTATAAAACCTATAAAATGAAATTTGTATTTAGTTATATATTATAAATCGACCTGATCTCTAGTCGAAATAAGATTTTCAACGGACCACTTTTTGTTTTTCTAATCATTAGACTCCATAAATTAAAACTTATTTTTTAAAATGTAAAAAACTAAAATAATATTTTCTTTTTCATTTTAAAAGATCTACAGGTCATCATTGTCTCAGGAAGTAAAAAGGAAAATTTTCAGTTCATGCATTCAAAGAGGTCTCCATTTTGCAAATACCTTGCTTGAAAAGTATTAGATTGTGAGTCATACTTAACCAAGGCATTGTGAATCATCAATCCCTGGAAATACATAACATTAATTAATATATATAAATATTAAAAAAAAAATTAAACCTGTAGTTATAGCTTTTTACCTTGTAGACCTCAGCAGGAAACCAAAAGGTACCAGTCTCAAGAGAGAAATACAAAGACATCATGAAATTGTTTGAGTTTTTACCATTGAGAACCTTGAAATGTTCTAAGTATGAAGAAAGATATAGGTTGGGCCAAACACCAGAAAAAGAACCCATTGAGCCAGTTTGATTGGTGTGTTGATTGTTCAACAAAACTCCATCTTTTGCAATTGCTATGTGCCACTCCCACTCCTTGTAAACAGCATCACCAATCACTCTTCCCCATTTCTCTTTTATGTGATTTTCCCAAAACTCATCACTTTCACATTTACCCTTCAACAAAACACACACCTTTGACATTCTGCAAAGGTCTATTGGAGAAAGGCACTTGAGAATGAAATCCAAGGTGGATTCAGGCAAATCCAAGAGGGAGATAGGAAGAGGATCTACTTTACTATTCTTCTCCATCTTTAACATTGTAATTAGGCTAATAATATTTTCTGATATTAATAGAAGGTGAAATAATTCACCCTTCATTGAATGTGGCAAAAGAGGACCCACTTTGATTATTATATCAAGCAAAAATTTGGGTTTATAGCCAAAGATATGATTAAGCTGTTTATTACTCATTTGTGAGAGAGACACAATCTAAAAATACACACGATAAGTTCAAGGTCTAACATTAAGGCATGTCTTTTATTTATGTTATGTGAAAAAGGCTTCATTATTGAGAGTTGCAAAATCTAAATTTACACATAAAAAAATCATCTTCATTATTGATGTGGAAATAAATAATTGAGTATTAGAATCTTCTCAGATTATACTTATATTATTTTCTTAACTATTAGTAGTTTCCCTTGTCATAAATAAAAATATATATATTCAAAATTTCAAGGATATATATATGTAATATTAATAGGATTGATAGTGTAACTTTTTAAAACAAAAATAGAATATTTAGATAAAAAAAAATAAACAAAAAAGTTTTAGTGTGAAAGTAATTTGGTCTAAATAATTCTATGGCGTGCCGGTTTGGTTAAACTTTGAAATGACTGACATTTTTATTTATTGAGGAAAATAAATGTTTAATAGAATGGTATCGTGAAAATGAAAGGTTTATACGTTAATAAAGATTGCTACAAGACAATTAAGAATAAAAGAAATGCTATGTTATGTATATATCAAACAATTGAAAGTTTCGAGGAATTTTTGTTCACATTATGAAAAGATGTCCCGAATAACTTGCAGAATGATGCCTTGTAAATCAATTTCAACATTGAAGAGGTTTAGCTAAGTTGATTCAACGTGTGTATGAGTTAGACCAAAATTCAAGTTTTATAAAAAAATAAAAACTAGGATAATTTTTTTAGAAATATAATTCTTGAATATAACTTTTTATGTTCTACTAAATTGTAATTTTGTATTAATTTAATTCTTAGTTATGAGACCAAACACATTTAATCAAGGAGTTTAACATAAATTGAATCTTCCGAAAATAACTTCATCTAATTTTTGTTTAACACTGATATTTTTATAAGTGAAAACAACAAATTAAGTTAGACTTTTTAGTATCCAATGTAAAACATATTATTAACGTTAAATACTACAAAATCTGAAATAAATGATATGTTTTACATCGCACACTAAGACACCCAATGTAAATTTCTTATGGATTCTCTTCCTCGTTTTTCATTGTGTAAAAATAGTAAAATTGTTTACAAGTTAGAGTTTGTTCTCTCATAACAAGATAGTGGTGGTTTGGGGATTCATGTCTATCTATGTCATTGTTAACCGTGACTGTTTATTTGGAAACTCAATTATGATTTTGTATGAATGTTCCATTTGTTTGTCATGTCATTGTAAGAATAAGTTGTATTGGTAAAATTAGTTCACTTTTGACTTTTCTAACACTTAAAATCAAAATTGAACCTCGTTTCTCACATTAATACTCATATGCATGATTAGTGAAATGCAAGATTAATTTCATAACAAGTACTAAATAAAGTTTAAAAACTTTTTGCAAAAGGTCAAGAAAACAAATAGTTCTTACTAGAAAGTCTAAAAGGCAATTGTCAAGTAGAATAAAAATATTTTAACAAAATCAATTTTCAAAGAAGTAAAATAAAAGACAATAGTCTACTAATATAATAACCCATTTATACAAATTTATTCAAACTAAATTATGTTTAGTGTTGTAAGGTGCATCAATTTTTTCACGACCGTCGTCAGGTAGGTTGAGTCACAATCAAATTGTGATGCCTAAATTGTTATGCTCTTAAGTAAAAAAATTTATATCATGACAAAACGGATCAATCTAGCTTGTTTTAGTCGACCCGTCATTGAACGACTAAAAATGAGTTAGGTTCGACTAGCTCACAACTTCAAAACGGGTTGAATTGCAAAACTCGTCCTGCAACAAGGCAAGCATGGGGCTTACATGCCAATTTTGATTTTTTTTCTGCACTGCTACACAATAGATAGCTTGCATCTATGCAGATAAGGGAGGGGAAGAATATGTAGATATCACAGAGAATGCTAAATACACTCACAAGACAAAATCACATAACCCTAATCAGGGGTGGTAAATCATTCAGTAGAACCGTAATTAGTAGAACTCAAATCAATTAGAACAATCACACAACAAAACTAGGGTGTGGGAAATCAAAAAAATTAAGGGATAAATAAGCGATCGTGCTCATGATGCTGGCCGTTGTCGCCGTTGGGGAACCACCATTGTGCACTTCCTCTCTCGATCTTGCTCTTCCTAGCGTCGCGTGGTGCATTAGTTGTGTTGAGGAAGAGAAGATGAGTGAGACTAGACTGGGGTGGCTTTCTTGACAGTTTGATTTGTTGAGAATATTACTTAATATCTTTTTTATTTAAATTAGTTTTTAGGAAATATTTCAATTTTATAAATTAGTTATTATTTTAGATTAGGAGTGAGATATTTTAAATATTTTCTACTTGATATTTGTTACATTTTTTTCTCTATATATAGAGTATATCAATAAAATACAAAAAATGTTCCTCCGTATAACATATCACATATATCTCTCATATATCTCATATCTCTCATATTTTCAAAAGCCCTACAAATCCCAACATGATTGAACCTTTCTCCAACTCTCTCGCAAGACAGAAATGAAAATGAGAATGCCTCTTTCACGAAAACAAACAACAACATATAGTAAATTCTCTACAAATGGGTTGCTGTTGAAAGGGGGAGCTACTCCAACTCATATGAAGATGGTTTTGATGATGTCCAAGGCTACACTTCATGTGCATTACCAGTTTAGAATTATTCATGTTTTAGTTAGGTTGTGCATTAGACTGTTTGTATGAAATTATCATATGTAAATCAAGCCTGCATTAAGTTGTAATTAACCATCACACTCTTGCTTGTGCAATCATGAATTGATTAGCTGTTTAACTAATGGATTAGCTGTGAGTACTGCACTAAGGCAGTGAAAATACACTCACGATAATCGATTAGGTAAATTCCTAATCCATTAATGACAGCAGAGAACTCTGTATAAAAGTTGTTTTCTGAAATTTGTTTCGGTTTGGAAAAAATTACAAGTCACTGAAAAAAATTCTGAGAAACATCCCTCTGAGATTCACAGAGTTCTTAAGCATTCTTGAAGATCATTCAAGTGAAGATTCAAGGAGATTGATGGTTGATTCTACCTTGATGGGTCTAGCTTGAATCTAGGAGCAAATTGACAAATCTGCA
>Ga0214545_1009002_pt1 | contig 15499 bp, 8 predicted proteins | sample CNSS4metaG_FD_160064 | JGI IMG/M metagenome (GOLD analysis project Ga0214545, IMG submission 160064) | Root nodule microbial communities from cowpea collected in UCLA plant growth center, Los Angeles, California, USA - CNSS4 | ecosystem: Host-associated > Plants > Roots > Nodule | place: USA... | reverse complement strand
TTTTTTTTTCTTTTTTTTTCTTTTTATCTTTTCTTTCTATCTTCTTATCCTTTCTTCTTCTTTTCTCTTTTTTTTTCTTTTTCTTTTTCTTTTCTATATATATATATATATTATATTTGTTTTGTTTTGTTCTTATTGTTATTTTCAATAAGTAAAAATTACATCATGATAAAATATATTTTTAATGTTTAAACTACATCATAATAAAATACAAAACATTAGTAAACATAGAATATTTTCTAAGTGTTTTATTTAAAATAAATAATACAGTTTATTAAAAAAAAGATGTTACAAATGGAGTTATTTATTCAATATGTTTCTATAATATTTTATGTAAAACTTACTGCACATTCATTATATTTTAATACATTTTTTTCTCTATTATTTGTTTATCCATCTTTTATTGTAGAAATATATTTGATTACATTTGAGTTTTAAGGAAATTGATTTGGGCCAGCCCGATTTTCTTAATTGAACAAAAAATATTGGAGAGGCAGTAACGAGGGTTTTATAACCCCAGGCACTAATAAGGGTTTTGTAATCCCAGGCAATAACATGGGTTATCAAAATCCCAAACAGTAGTGGGGGTTATGAAAATTCCAAGTAGTAGTGAGAGTTTTGAAAACCCCAAGCAGTAGTGGGGGTTTTGAAAATCCTAGGCAAGTTGCGTTTTTCCAGGAGTTATTAAAAACCCCCGATAATCTATTAGCCACGCTGGTTCTTCCAGGGGAATTGCAAATCCCGGGTAAAACCATTGGTGGGGGTTAAAACCTCCGGAAATATCAAATATAACCCCCACTAAAAACAATTATTTTTGTAGTGTTTGTCGGCAAAATCTATTGGTTATTGGGTATTTTAGTAATCCATCGCTAATTTTATTAATAAAATAAGTGTCAAAGTTTTCTTCTTTTGGCCATGACCATTTTAGAGTAAATTCATGGGTAATTATTTTTTTAATTCGTTGGTAGATTTGTTAATAATTGAATTTTTCTAAAATTTGTTGGTAAAATAAGCGTCAAATTTCTCGCCAAAATCTGACAAAATATGTCTTGTAATTGAATTAAAGATGGGTGTGAAAAAAGAAGAGGAAGGAGGAAGGGAATTTGGAGGAGAAGGAGTCAAAGATTACAATGGAGTCAGCAAAGTTAGAGGAAGAGAAGGTAGCAATGGAGCTAGAGAAAAAGAAGAAGAATCAAATCACAATAATTATTAGGATAAAATTTATCGACCAGCATTTCACGAATGAGTTTTTGTCATCACTTTTTCGTCCAAAATTTTGTTTCATCAACAAAATTTAACACTATTTTTTTCTTGTGGTTTTTGTAAACACAAGTGAAACAATATATTTGATTATGCCACTACTTAATTGATTATTTACGCAAAAAAGATTTTGGCCTTCAAAAACCATAATCAATTATACAATGTGATAGATAGGATGTAACTTTTTTTACTTAAAAAAAAATTACTTACATGTATTGATTTTTAAAACTTGATTATAGAGACATAATCAATTATTAGAAAGACTATTCAATTATCAATAAAAGCGATCTTTTAAAATAAAATGTGTCAATCAAATCATAATTATTTATTGGTAACAATAGTGAATTATCCACTTATAATAATTGATTATGTTAGCATAGGCCATGTTATAGTCCATGTACATGTGGTTTCTAAGGTTAGCTTTGTATATATTATAACACACATATTATAACATTTTTTAGACAATCAATAATAAACAACCTTCTTCTTCAAATATTTATTTTTTTTTTGTTTTGTTTTCTACATGGTATTAGAGTCTCAAACGATGAATGATTGAGAATAGATTCTTGTAGTAGTTCCTCTTTTCTAAATTTTAAACCCTAAGCTTTATTCACAAATTTTCAAGTGTTTCACTAGGTTTTGTTAGTTTTTTGCAGATTTTGTTTCACCCAATTGCAATTTCGTTTTTTGCTCTAAGGCATTTTTTGGAGCTTCTGCACCAAGTTCTTTATGTCATTTTAAGGTATTTGCAATCTTCTTTTAATATTGGGTTTGTATTATGTTTTATTCATTGCTTTTAGCATATGGTTCATAATTTTGTTTTGTATTCAATTTGTTATAGCGACTCATAAAGATAATTATCTTCAGTCTATTAGTATGTAATTGGATGATAAAAATTATTCCTACTGGAATTATGTTATGAAAAGCTTTTTTCGTGAAAAGTCTATGTGGAGTCATGTTTTAGGTGTTAAGACAAAATTGATTAATACCAAAATTGATAATTAGACTACTGATTTAAATGTATGAGAAAGTGATAACTCTGAGTTATTCACTCTGTATATTTGTTGTCCGATTTAAAACATCCAACTTTTTACTGGAATATGAATCTTAGTCAACAATCCCATCGCCAATTTTCTGACTAATCGATTTTCAAAACCAATTATCTTAATTATGTGTGCCGCTTACACTTTTAAGTTTTTCTACATATCGATGAACACTTATTCAAATTTTGCTCATTACAAATTATCGTTTTGGGAAAAAGATTTACACCTACACACAATATTAGTGTAAACAAAGTTACAGATGGCAGCTGAAGCCTCAGGGCTAAAGAGATATAATAATACATTTTAATTTGGTCCCTAAAAGGCACAAAAATGAAAATTAACTTTTTTATTCTTTGCTACATAATAATAATATTTTTTTTATATTTATTTCTTATTATTTATGAAATATTGTATATATTATTAATTTTGTGTTTGTTGTATTAAATTGATAGTTTGATCATTATATTATGACCTATTGAAAGACTTGATTTTTATTCGGATAATTTCTTTAGATCCCCGAGAACACAATTATCTTGAGGACGGGACTTGCTTTTATATGTGGTAATAAAATTTAGACTTAGATACCGATTTTGTTTTAATTTTTGTTCAGATTTTTTAATTTGTTCTTAATATTTGTGAATTTCAATTTAGTTTTTTTTATTACTGTCCAAATAATTAACAGACACTCTGAAGAATGACTACCGCTTATTATTTCGGAGTCTTATTTAGTGTTTTTTTAATTACTTTTAATTATTTTAATTATTTTTTATTTTAAAAGAATGTACACATGTCAAATTAGTATCGTACCAGCATTTTATATTCAATTTTGTTATGATATTTATTATTTTTTTTCAATTGAGTATCATTTTTTTTTAAATTGAACAATTTCGTTTCTCTTCAAATTGGGATTAAATTTAACTTTTATATAAATATTTTATTGATACTTTTATTAAAATTCATATTTTTTTAAAAAAATTTTAATTTAGAGTTAGAGTTAGTTTAATTTTAATAGGTTAAAAATCAAATAAAGTAATAATTTTAAACCAACTGTAACCCTAAACCAAAAAATATTTAATAAAAATATAAATTTTAATAAAAAAATATCACTATAATATTTATATAAAATTTAAATTTGTTCTCAATTTGAAGAGGGATAAAATTGTTCAATTTAAAAAAAATAGATATAAATTGAACAAAAATAATGAATATCAGAATCAAATTCAATATAAAAAATTAATCCTGACACGTTGACATTTTTTTTTAAAATAAAATAAAAAATCACAAAATGATACGTGATAACCATTGCTCATCATCCATTAATGATTTAATCAGAGTTAGCAAAAAGGATAAAATTGACCAATATTAAGACCAAATCGGTATTTAACCATGAAATTTAAAATATTTATTTTGTATTTTTATATTATATATTTGATAATCTTATAAGAAATATGCGGTTACAATTTTATAAATATATTAAAATTAATATCACTGTATTATATTATGTATATAAATTGTGGTAGATAGGGATGTCAAAAGATATGTATTTGCGGATAAAACCCGCAACGGGTAGAAAACGAATATTGTAAATGGATACTCGTGGATAACGGATACAAGTATTTTTTTTATACTCACATGTTAACGAGACGGATACATGTATCATAGTATTCGTACCCGTGGATACTCTTACTTGTTATAACCAAATTTAAATTAAAAATAGAAAGCATGATTAAAATTTCAACAAATTGATTTTAAATGGGTTATTTTTTATCAATTGGTTTTAAAAAAATTCTATTTCCTTATAAATTGTCATTTAACATTATTTAAATGAGTCGTTCTGAAATTTATAAATATAAGTACTTAATTTAAATTTATAATTAAAATATATGTTAAATATTTTAATTTTTTAAATACTCGCACAGTAAATATTTATAAACAATAAAAAAGAAAATATAGAGTGTACCAAACATGTTAGACTATTTTGATTTTGACTTTTTTTTTTCCTTTATCCATCAATTTCACATTTTAAACGAGTAATGAGTGAAAGTAATTCATCAGTTTGTTTTTTTAAATTAAAATTAAGTTAAAATTAATTTAAAAGATTTAATTTTATATTATATTATTTAAAAGATAAAAAGATATAATAATATATTAAAACTTATGTTATAATAACTATTAAGAAAATTTTCACATATAAGTATAATAATAATACTAATAATTTTAATTTATTTAATAAATGTTAATTAACGAATTAAAGACTTATAAAATATTTATATAATTAACATATTTTAAATACAACAAACCTGATTACAATACAAATCAATGATACAATTTTTATAATTATAAAAATAATAAAATTTTAATTTTAATGTAATAAAAATGCAAACATGTGTTTTTCTGTAATTAATTACAATAAACAATAATATATATATATATATATATATATATATAGTGATCGGTAAGAAAGATTTTCATTTTACTTTTTCTCATATTCAAATAATCATTAAATATATATTAATGGAGAGAAAAGAAAAAATTGTCAAAAAAGATGTTAAGGATTTCCTAGAAATAATTAAGAGCACTTATTATGTAATTAATTTCAACATTAATGAAATGTTAAGATTAAAAATAAGCTAGTTGAATTCCAATTAAGATTATGTTTGGTATTATTCCAACGTCCAACTATCATTTCCTATCACAAAAAAATTTATTAAAAGAAATAAAATAAAATAATGCAAAGCAAATAACCACACCAAATTTATGATAAAAATTACACTTCATCTACTATAAGAAAAATCTTAACTAATGACTAAATTTAGTGATAAAAAATAATTAGTCACTATAGTGATTAATTTAGACACTAATTTATAAACTAAAAAATTATTAGTAATTAAACTAGTTTCAAAAAATTATAATTGGTTTCTAAATTTGTAACTAAAATAGTTTCTATTATGAATTGATATCTAATTGATCAATAACATTAGTTACATAGTACATAGGTCTTGGCTACCAAATGAAGTAGTCACTAGATTAGAGACCAATATAGAAACCAATTTTTTTGGTAACTAAAACCTAGGTAGCTAATGTTACTGGCAATTTTAAGACTAATTCATAATAGAAACTTTAGTTACTAATTTAGAGACCAATTATAATTTTTTGAAATTAGTTTAGTTACTAATAGTTTTTAAATTATAAATTAGTTTCCAAATTGATCACTACAATAACTAATTATTTTTTGTTACTAAATTTGGTCATTATTTAAGGTTTTTCTTGTAGTGACCTAATAGGTTCAAGATCTTATTCAATAATTAATAATTCTTTACCAATATTTTTTTAAAATTACTTAATGGTTAAATATATTTAAACAAAAATAAGCAAGACCAAATATATATACATTAAATACTATAATACTTATATTCACTTCATTTTATAAAAAAATAATTAAACATTTTTACTGGCTATCCTTAATTCTATTTAATACTTATTATGAATTTTACTTAATAAAATATTGATGTCGAGGATTATTGAGATGTTGCGAGATATATATATATATATATATATATATATATATATATATATATATATATATATATATATATATATATATATATATATATATATATATATGAATTTGTTAGAACTTTGTTTATTATTAAAATTTTTCATATTTAATGAGATTTTTCTTGTAAATTTGTTATAAATTTAGCAAGAAAATATTTTTTTTTACTATTTTTTCTACGAATCTTAATTGATAGATAGTTTCTTTGTAAATAATTTTTTTTAAATTATAAAAGTCGCAAGTATTTCTTACAAAATTTTCAACGAAAAAATGTTTTTACAAAATATTTGGTAAAAACGTTGGTAGCAAATTCTTGCAAACCATTACTTTTAACAAAATTTGCAAGTATTTCTTTAGAAAAAAAATTTCAAAAGAAAATGGACAGGAAATATGTATTTTTTTAGTAATGGTTAAAATTCACTTAATTTTATCGTCTAAATTGAAACAATACTTAATTTTTGTTCTTGATATATAGTAATTTTTGCTCAACTCTCATGTTTGATAAAGGTGATAAATTATTGGGTTAAGTATGGTCTTGATGTGAGGTTGATAATGGAGAATAAATGTTAGGTGGAAACGGAAAAGGGGTTGTGTGTATTGCTTGTGGCTTTGTGTTTTTGGAGAATGAAGATGTCCATTATATATATAAAATAAAGGAGATGATAAAATGAAAAATTAGTTTTATTCTTTAAATTAAATATTTTACCATGTTATGATCATAGTTGTCATAATGGGTAACATGGTTCAACCTACCAAAGATTGGTCACTTAGAGTCAACTCAATTTGGTTCATTTATTAACGAGTTAAAAAAATTTGAATTCGGTTTGTCCCACTATGGGTTAGTGGGTTAAACGAGGGCTCAGTGACTCACTTCATTGAAAAAAAAATATATTTTTTTCTTCATTCTAAAAAAAACTAAATTACAATTATAAGTAAAATTTAAATAAACTTCAATACAATCCAAATACAATTCAAAAGGATGTTAAACTCCAAATACAAATCAAAATCACAAAAATAAAAATTATCAACGTGTTGGCTACAAAAACAACTTAACCAAATCCAAATGCAAAACCCAATATAATAAAAAAATTTGTGTGACCCTTTATTTGCGAGTTGGTGAGCCAACTTGGCTCACCATGGATTTAACTTGGGTGAGCTGGGTTTTAGGTGGGTCCGATCAAAAATTAAACTCTACTGAAATTTATAAAAAAAATTTCAACCCAATTCAGCCTGAATCTATAATGGACCAGATTAGCTCGCAAATTCTAACCCATGTCGATAACTCTCATGGTACTTCGTTTACCATGTCAAAAAAACATTAACACCATTAACTATTAAGGACTAATTCTATGAATTTTAAAAGAATAAAACCATATTAGAATAATCTTAAAAAAAAAGACTAAAATAAAAAATAGTTTAAGAACTAAAAATATAATTAATCCTAAATTATTTTATATACAATTTTTTTAAATTGTAGAGATGTTAATTCAAAACATTTTTCAATTCGTAAAACTTGTAAATAGATGTTTACAAAATTCTGAAGTTTAATCTGCATCTCTAATTCAACCCTCTATATATATCAAATTGTCTTAGATGTAGCCGATATTTTGTTAGGTATTACCCAAGGTATTAAAAGATGATTAGACTTTTGAATTTACATAGTGATTAAGGTACATTCCATTTTACATACATAAAAAAATCTTCTCTAATATGCATTTGACCACACCAATTAAAAAATATCCCAACTCCCTTCCTTCTATAAATTGCCATGCATCCTCCATGCACCAAAATACACATCAAATCTTTACAAAACCAAAAACCCTAATTCCATTTTTTTTTCAACCATGTCTCTTGACATTCTAAAACCTTTAATCTTGTTCCTCGTCCTCTGTGCGGTGAATCCTTTTCCCTCTGTTAACTCTGCAGTTCCATTTCTCGAAATCCTGAGGGGCATTCGCAGGGGACAAAACGCGAATGGCGTAGGCACACTCAGAAGCTACCTCAAAACTTTAGGCTACCAAGTAAACGAACAATCTTCTTCCGACAACAACTTCGACGAAAACGTTGAATCTGCTCTGAAACAGTACCAGGCATTCCATCACTTGCAGACCAGTGGCGTGGTGGATGATGAAACCATCAGAACCATGAGCCTGCCACGTTGTGGATTACCTGATATCACAGCCACTCCTAACCCTAACCCTAACCCTAATAATCCTAACGGTTTATCATCACCAGCTCCCCAAAACTACGAGTACTTCCCAGGGAACCCAAAATGGAGCAGGTTTAACTTAACCTACCGAGTGACTCAAAACCCTCGAGGAGTTTCCGTGACCCGGAACGATTTGAGAGAAGCAATGAGTAATGCCTTTCAGACGTGGGGAAATGACAACAATTTCACGTTCACTGAACGCACTGGTCGAACTGACATTGTCTCTGGCTTCTACTATTGGTTCCACGGTGATTTTGCCCCATTTGATGGGCCAGGTATGGTTCTGGCTCACGCTTATGCTCCAGAAGATGGAAGAGCACACTTCGATGCATCTGAAAGGTGGAGCACTACAGGGGCTGGAGACTTTATTGATCTTCTAAGCGTTGTTCTGCACGAGATTGGTCACGTTCTGGGGCTTGGACACAGTAATGATTCTAACGCGGTTATGGCACCAACATATACAGGGGTACGAAGGAATCTAGCACAAGATGATAAAGATGGTTTAAACAATCTATATGGGTTTCCGAACTAGAATCTTGAGAATATAAGCATCGAATAATCGTCAAGTGTAGCATGTGTTTGGCCAATGTGTGTCATGTAATTCATTTCGTAGAGGCTGAAACCAGTTTCATGTACTACTATTAGGCAACAATTAAATAAGCCACCATGTACACTTGTCATCAAAATTTGAGTTCAAATTCTCTATTAATTTTTTTTGTGTTATTTTTTTGCCGAACATTAAAAAAATATTGTAATGATATTTTAAATATATTTTAAAATGTTAAAATTAGTGATATTCAATATATTATAAAAGCACAATATAGAAATAATATAGAAAAAACAAACAAAGAATCTAAATTCTCAAAATTTTCTTGTAATAATAGATTTACCAAGTAAATAATTGATTAAATACGAATCTAATTTTTATCTTTAACAAAAGAAAAATGATTTTTTGATTACTAAATTTTGAAAACTTTCTCTTACAATCTTATTAGGTATTTTTTAAATGATTTTCTATTTTTCTATTTTCTTATTCTCAATTTCAAAACTACTTAAAAAATAACACATCATGTTGTAAGAGAAAGTTGTCAAAATATAGTAGTTAAAATATCATTGTTCTTAACAAAAATAAAAAAATCATTAAAAAATTAATAAATTTTTTATTTTACGATTTTGAATTAGAAATAATATTAATTTTTTATATAAATTGGATATAAATCTCGTAGAAAAACCCATCAATAAGTCATCATGAATATAAAAAATAAAAAAGTAACAAAGCTAAACTGTCCTCTTTGATTGGCGTGCGAAATCTTAATGCAGTAATTGATTTTTCTTTTTAATATCCCCTGGACCAAATAAAGTTTCCTGTCAAAATTTCAAAACATTTAATTAATAGTTAGGTCAAACTTGTACTTGAAACTACAACTAACAAATATAACAAACTTTGCCGCGTTCATCAGTCCGTAACAAAAAGGAAACTTACCTCCTGTATAAATTAAATTCTATCTTAATTATTTAATTAATTTTCTAATTTATTATTTTAGTTTATTATGATCATTTTATTATTTTTTAGTTCAATTTAATTTTTTAATTTTTAAAAAATGTTTAATTTTGATTTTTTTATTATTTTTTATTCAATTTAATCTTGTTTTTAGATCATCAAATTTTATATTTTTCAATTTAAGACTAAATTAATAATTAAACTTAGTTACAACTTATATATATACATGTTAAAATAATATTTTAGAATTTATATATCAAATCATTCTACCTAAATATAAAAAAAATTAAGTATATAGGATGAGTAAAAAATTAAATAATTTGAGTATTTAGGTAGAGTGATTTGATACATAAATTATAAAAAAAAAAACTATTTTAATATATATATATATATATATATATATATATATTATAATTAAGTTTAATTACTAATTTAGTCTTAAATTGGAGAGCATAAAATTAGATCATTTAAAGTAGAGATGACTAAATTGAATAAAAAATAATAAGGGGACCAAATTGTATCTTTTAAAAAAATTGGAGGACTAAATTAAATCCAAAAATAATAAAAGGACCAAAATGAACCAAATAACAAATTAGAGGACTAAATCACTAATTAAACCTAAATTCTAATATCATTAACTAATTAGTAAGTTTACCGAAATATCAAATTTGTTACAAAATAAAGTTGATAACTTTCTGTGTGTCTTATTATTAATATAAAAACTTCATTTATAAATAAAAAATATAACACAAAAATAATACAAATCATATAATTAATACAAATATTTAAATTTATCAAATAGTTAATACAAATACTTAAATATCATAAAATGTAATCAATCATATGAGTGATTGTAACAAAATAAATCAATCATATGAGTAAGTCTATCAAATCAATGTGCGACTATTAAATCATAAGAGTATATAATTATTTATTCAATACAACATTGTTCATCATATATTCACATATTCTATTTTCCCCCTCTTTTAAACTCACATCATTAAAAGAACATATTGCTCAAAAGTTCTTCTTAACAATGACTTTGTAAATAAATCTACCAAATTTTCACGCGAAGGAATCTTTTGGATTTCTGTATAACCATTTCTTTGAAGATCATGTGTGAAAAGGAATTTTAGAAGAATATGTTTTGTTTTGTCTCCTTAAATATATCTTTCTTTCAATTGAGCAATGTATACACTATTATCTTCATGTATGGTTGTTGATTTCATTTTTTCCGAGGATACATAGACCACAAGTTTTTCGCACATATTGAATTATAAACTTTAACTAAACACATTCACGACTTGCCTAATGTAATGCTAAATTTTTATATGATTTGATGATATTGGTGTTATGGTTTGTTTCACGGACTGCTATAAAATCGTTGTGCCACCACATGTGAACAAATATCTTGTTTGTGATCGAGCATTATGAGGATCTGATAAATAACCTTTGCATAACTCATTAGATTTGATTTTGAATCATTTGGATAAATAAGCCCATATTCATACTACTATTAAGGTAACAAAGTATATGTTTTACTTTGAGTTGACTCGTCTTGACCTTTGGTCTAAGCCAACTCGTCTCGACCTTCAGCCCATACCAGCTTGTCTTGATCTTCGGCCTCCCACTTGTCTCGACCTTTAGTCAAGACAAACTCAACTCGACTTTCGTCTTGGTCGGCTCGGCCCAACCTTTAGCTCGGGCTGACTCGGCTAGACCTTCAGTCCAGACTCACTTGACTTAACCTTCGACTTAGGCTGAATCGGCTTGACCTTCAACTTTGACCGACTCAACATGACCTTTGACCCGGGCTGACTCGCCTCGATCTTTGGTTCGGTTTGTCTTGACTCAACGTTCGACTCGAGTCGACTCAGCTTGAGGTTCAGCCCCATCTGACTCATCCGAGACGTTCAACCGAGGTTAACTCGACTCAACCCTCATCTCGGGCCGACCTGACTAGAACCTTGGCCTAGTCTAACTCGACTTGATATTCAGCTCGACCTAATATCAACTTCAACCCAATGCAACTAACCTCCACCTTCGAAGTTGAATGTCAATATTAGTCGACTTGTTGGACTTTTATAAGTTTTCATCCTAACCATCAAGGAATTTCACACCTTATGAAATTTCAATTTTCTTTAATTTTCTTTATTGAGTTTCAAATTCAGTTATTTTAGTTACTAATAATTAGTACTTCCATAATTTATGTATAATACATAATCGACATGTCCTATGCTACGAATGACACACCTCTTTTTCAGAATTTAAGTACGTCCTGAAATCTTGACAAAAATCACTTTACCAAATTTCAGTACACTGTTTGTAACGTCCCATTTAATTAATAAGCGTAATTAAAGAAACGCTACACATAAATAGTATAACAACGCAGTCCTGGGGTCCTTAACGCCACCCTTACAAAACTAGGCACACCACGATGCCAACAGAAAACAGTTGAAAAGTCTAACTGATGAAGTAGAGTAATAAGTAGAAAACAATACATGGGCCATAACCCTAAAGAAAAGCCCATCGAGAAATAAGGTCCAGTCTACGCGGACTATGCAGCGAAACTATCACCTTCCTGTTGCCCATGGGTGTTCCTCGCATTTGCTCACACCAATAAGTTGATAATCATCACAAAAGAGAGTACCACATAGCAGAACATACAACAACGAAAGTAGGGTAAGCTAGAGCACAAAAGAAGAAATGTTGGGTATTGGTGTATCACTATGGCAACAAGGGGAGGCAGTCTGAGCATGGCATAGCAGCTATGGCTAAATGGCAACTTTCCACACATAAGCAAAGGGAGGAAAATTTTTTTGAACATATAGTTCATATCCAGAGCAAGAAGAAAAAAAAAAAAGGGGAAAAGAAGCAACGAGAAGAGGAATTTCAGAGAGAAGAAGAGAATAAGGAACGAGGAGCTTCAAGAGGTAAGGTTTATGCATTGAGTTCTTGCGCGAAAAGGTTTATGCATTGAGTTCTTGCGCGAAAATGACATGGTGCGTTTTGTTCTCAAATGTATTATCTGGCTATTTATTTCTTTCATTCCTGATTCAACCTCGTTATGCATTGTTTGTTTGTTACTAAAACACGTTTAAACAACGCCTCATCCCACTTCCCCTTCATGGTCTCATGATCACCATAACCCCAAACCAGTTCACTGTGATAAACTCAAATAATTTAAAGCTCAACGCACGCCAACATTTCCAGCATTTCCATTCGCAAAATCACTCGTTCTCGTCGTTTTCCATAACCAATCTGTGAGCATTCCCACCAGAGCCTATTTTCACCATTTTCTCCATCCCCATCAACGATCTATCACCTAACCTTTCACCATACTCACTGCCACCAACACGCACTCTACCACCATCAGTTAACTTTTCGTTCTTCATCTTCTTCCTTCACCTGTACAAAAATCAGAGAGAACAAAAATCCAAAACCAGAACCCACATGCTTAGAACAACGTATTCGCATCCTCTCGATCATCTTCTTCACGCCATAACCCAAACCCAACTTTTCACCACGAACCAACCAATCTCACACAGTACGCCAAACACTCGCGTCCCAAATCAGAAACGGAAAACTAAGAGAAGAGGCCGGCGATTCGAAGCTCTGAACGGGAGTGTGGTCGGGTGACGGTGGCGTGGTGGCGCGGTGAAGCAGGCAGAGGCAATCGGTGACGGTGGCGGGGTAGCGCGGTGAAGCAGGCGGAGGCGATCTGGGTTGCGAAGGCCAGGGGTTGGGCTTCCATGGTGCTCGCTCGTCCCCAATCGCGATGGCCCCGGTACGGAACGGAGGTGACGGTGGCGGCGTTGGTTGGCCGACAGAGATGCGAAAGATGCGGAAGCTAACTGGTTCGATGTGTGCGTGTGATCGAAGCGGCCGAGCGTGTGATCGAAGCGGCCGAGCCGCCGAGGAGGGGGTTGACGTCTCCGGCGTCGATGAGTGTCGCCGGCGAACAAGCTGCGCGGTGGCGTGGTGGCAGGATGAGCAGACGCGCGTCCCAGGGGCTGGAGTCGCGTTGATGGCGTCGGAGAAGAAGGAGGAGACGCAGATATAGCAGTGTTTTCGCGCGAGAAGTGGGGTGAAAGGTGATGGCGTCGCCGATGAAGCCTCCGGTGGAGGTCGCGGTGACGGGACGTGCGGTGCCGGCACTGACGGCGTGGTGTGCGATGATGGGAAGAAGAGATGCATGAACGCAGAGAAGACTAGGTTAATTAGGTTTTAATGTCTCTTAGGAAAATTGGATCAGCCCCCTTTTCTCCGCGCACCCCTTCTTTCGGCCTCCACACCCCTCCACTACCACATGCACCACTGTTTTTTATCTCATACACCTCCATGTTTATCATTTCTTTTCTTCGCGCACCTCCGTTTATGACAACCCTGCACCCCTGCCTTGTTTTTTGTTTGTTGGGCTTTTGCTGCATTTTTACTTCCTCGCGCACCTCCACAATTACTAATCCCGCACCCCTTCATACACTTTGTATTCCTATTTTGAATTTGTTTTATATTTTACTTGCCGCACCACCACCTTTAATAAACACACCCCATTTACTTCATATACCTCCCACTAATCACTCACACACCCCCATATTTTGTTTCCCACTTTCATCCTTCTTAATTAAATTATTTCTTTTTATGTATTTATTTATTTATTTATTTTGTTTTTATTATTATTTCTTTATTTTCATTCATTTATTTATTTATTTTTATTATTTATTTATTATTTATTTATTATTTTATTATTTTATTGTATTTTTTGTATTTTTTATTTTTATTATTCCTAGAAAACCAAATATTTGAAAATTATTAAAAATTACAAAAAATAAAAATCTAAAAAATGAAAAATGTTCTCTTTCACTTTTCTTGTGTCTTTCCGGTCATTTGCACCGTGTGACACTCGTTTTCAAAAAATATCAAAATAATTCTCTTTTAATTTTTGTTGTGTCTATCCGGCCGCTCGCGCCGTGTGGCACTTTCTTCCAAATAATTTAAAAAATACTAAAAATAATTTTCTTTCCTTTTCAGTGTTTGTACGACCGCTCGCGTTGTGTGACACATATTTTCAAGTAATTCAAAAATACAAAATTCTCAAAATAACAAAATATCAACATTTTCCAACAAATATATTTTAACGAACTACGTAACCCTGATTTCTCATTTTGAATGAGAATACGTAGGACCAAGGTCAATCCTTGTCGGGCCCAAAAAAAATTAAAAAAAATATTTCTGTTTCTTTTTAGCATTTTTTGTCATTATTTTTAGGGAAAATTAACATTTTAAAAATCACATCGACTTTGCATTTTTAATTAAAGGTACCGCCCTTGGGCGGGCACTGTAGGGTGCTAACACCTTCCCTACGCGTAATCGATTCCCAGATCCAAAATCTAGTTTTCCGCAGACTTGTCTTATTTTGATGGTTTTCCATAGTTTTCTAGAATAACTATGGTGGCGACTCCAAATTTCTTTTCAAACCCGTTTTCTTTTTTGGTTCATCGTCCCGTCGCGATCTCGATTGCGACACACATATCAACTAAGCATGTTATGACTTTCCAAACAATATACTAAGACACGACTCGACTCATCCGAATATATATAACCTGGTCGAATTCAGCGGATGCTTGCACTTGTGGTGGATACCTCTGCTCACCCCGAGCTGCTCACCCCTAGGGATGGCAACGGGGCGGGGCGGGGACGGGTTTCACTATCCCATACCCATCCCCACAAAAAAAATTCATCCCCATCCCCATACCCAAACCCAACGGGTATCAAACTTTTGTCTCATCCCCATCCCCACCGAGTAACGGGTATAATCTCGTACCCATACCCGTACCCGTGTTCTAACAACTTTAATATTAATTTTTATAAGAGAAAAAAATTACGGTAAAGAAAACATAATATTATCAAATATTCAATATTAGGAGGAT
>Ga0214545_1008996_pt1 | contig 15504 bp, 12 predicted proteins | sample CNSS4metaG_FD_160064 | JGI IMG/M metagenome (GOLD analysis project Ga0214545, IMG submission 160064) | Root nodule microbial communities from cowpea collected in UCLA plant growth center, Los Angeles, California, USA - CNSS4 | ecosystem: Host-associated > Plants > Roots > Nodule | place: USA... | reverse complement strand
TTATAGTCAAACTGTTACGAAATTCAACAAGTTGATTTTCAAATCAATCGGTTGATTTCACTTGACTTAAGTGAAATCAGTCGATTAAAAACTAAATCAACTGATTGAATTTGTTGCAGTTTAAGACAACTGCAGCCAACCTTTTAACCTGTTAAAAAGCCATTCAACAGATTAAAAGAGACATTTTAACCTGTTGAAAAACCATTCAACAGATTAAAAACACACAAAAGACCAAACTACATCTAATTAATGCTTTAAGGTCTACAACATGAATTACAAACTACAAGCACACTTTCTTAATGATGTAAGTACATGGAGAGCACACATTCCAGCCTTGATCACCATGGATATCATCAAATCTCCTTTCTTCATCAATGTAGGCTTCAAGATAGTTCAAAAGAGCTTCATTCAATTTTCATCAAATCTTCAAGAAGCAAACCACCTTGGCTTCTCATGTCAACAGTTTTATTCATAATCACCACGTTTAACCTGCAAATTTTCAACCAGAAAACCAAAATTAGCCAGAAACAAAAGCCAAATGCTATTCAAATAGAAAATGTGGCAAAATACTTAAATACTATTCATATTAATGTAGGACACAAATCTCATATGCTACCATAAACAAATATATTAAGTACTATTGTACATTTGCATAATGTACTTTGCACAAGCTATCCTTAAATATTGATGGACTTGGCGGGGATTGATGTAGTGGTACTGAATCTCTGCACACAAGAGAATAATTTAAATTAATATATAAGCTAAGACAAAATTGCAAATAAGTATTTCATATAGTGAAACTATTACCGTTTCCCAACCACTTGTGATTCGAGCACGTACAATGGTTGATATCCATTGCATTACATAGTAACCAAACTCATATGAGCCGATTTGTAAATTACACTACAATGAATGCACAATTATAAGTAATTGAGAAAATAAAGAAATTGACTATACTATAATACTATAGACAATAGGTGACTTTAATTACAAAAATACCACCGCGTATTGATATGCAGCAGGTACACAAGAACCGAGGCATATAGTACGATGTAAAAACTCTAAAATGCATTAGTGTCTACTGTAATTCAATTCATAGATATTCCGGGTTATACAATTTGAAATCAAAAGTACTATTTTACATATTTCAGAATGTAGATTTGCATTCTAAATTATATAATGCAAATTTTTATTCCGAATTAAATAATCCTTAATGCAAATTAAAAATATAATCCGACATATAAAATACATTTTGAATTGTATAATCCGTAACGTAAATTTACATTTTGGATTGTATAATTTGTAATGGAAATTTGGAAGACAATTTAAAATACAAATTATATTCTTATAATTCGTAATGCAAATTTAAAAGACAATTCGGAATGCAAATTAGAATCTAGATTGTACAACTTGTAATGCAAATTTACATTAAGAGTTGTGAGTCTGTAATGCAAATCTACAAAGCTTTTATTGGCTTATGGGAAGTTTGGATTTGGGAAAATGAGAATTGGTGTAGATTGGAAACGCTCTCATTGGACGCCACCCCAAGTACAAGGGCTCTCCCTAGTGGCGCTTCAGAAGAGGGTTATGCCGCCATATGTAGAGCTAATCACTAACAATTGAATCCAACCATTATAGCATTTGCAGAAACAATTTATGTTGTAGTAGCATTACAGAAGCTTGTATTGTTGGTGATATTGTTTATGGTTTGTGTTGCTAAGGTACACAAATTATCAACTCTTCAAATAAAGTTCTTTTTGTTTACACTTAGGTAAAGATGAGATGGAGTGGAGAGGGATTAAAGGTTTAGGAAATGGGATGTAATGGAAAAGAATTGGAGGTGAAGAAACACACATATGAAGAGAATGAAGAGCGAACGAGTAAGGAAGGTGCAATGACTTGGTTGGGTGAGGGTTTTACATTTTAGGGGTTTTAGGATAAGGGTAAAACGAAAATCTTAAATTTTATTGGGTGCAGGAAGGAGAAAATAGGGTGGAGGAAGAAGCAATCTACTTTTTTTTTTTTAGGTTTTATAACAAATTCAAAAATAAATTATTCAAACTTTCCATATATTATTTATAATAAATACAATTACTAATTTTAAAATAGGATTAAGTAATAATATAATTTTAAATCATATATGATTTAACTAATTTATTATATGCTATTTGTTCAACTTACTAATTACATTCAATCTTTAAGAGCTTCATGAGTTTGAAATATCTCCTCATGGCCAATTTATAATACTAATGCGACTTGAGATATATATTTACTTCCACAACAAAAAATACAAAGATAAAACCTAGTGAAATATCAATATTTGTCATACAAGAAACAACATATAGCATAAAATATCATGATAATAAAAAAATTAAAAGAAAAAAGAAAATCATAAGAAAATAAGAAAAACTTAATATATGTATATAAGACTATTTTTTAGCATATTTTTTTAACTAATATAATGAATTACACATAACATTTATTTTGGTATAATTTATTTACCTAATATTGATGAGATTATATTAACGAACAAAAGAAACTTGTAAGAAGAAAGAAAATGACAAAGCATAACCATTTGTGGTTGAAACTTCTAAAAAAATTTTCTTTTGCAATTTTTCCAAGCATATGGCTTGTGACAGCGAGATCGGTTAGAAAGCTTGCACCTCTCTTCATATTTTAGGTTTTAGACCTAAAACAAAGTAATTGAAGAAGAATGGAAGAGGTAGACCCACAATCCAATTTGTTAGAGATTCAAAATGATTTTGAAAAAAAAGTTAACGGGTTTTTGTAAGCAAAAATGGTTTGAATGTGCGAAGGGTTTTGAAGAAAAAGCGTTTCTGCGGAAGGCTTGGGTGGGTACCAAAAGTGAAGTGGATTTGTGTTATTGGATGTTCGAAAGCGAGTTTGTTGGTTTTTACTATGTTGTGTGTAATTTTATTGATTTGTGCCGAATTTCTGTAAATTAAATTTGATTAATGTGTTTGATAATTTCAGTTCAGTTGACATTAGGGACGGTAGTGAAGGTTCCGAAGGTGGTGAAGGTTGTGAAGTTGGAGAGTTTAGTGATATAAGTCAGGTATTTTAGTTTTTGTTCCTTTCTAATTTAATTTATATTTTAGTAAAATAACTTTAACGTATGGTTTGTAATATGAATATTTGCACATTAATTTCAGACATTCTTGTAGAACACAATATATTGGTTTGTTGAACAAGAAGTTAAGTGTGGAGCAAAAACAATGTATTGAAGGAACACCGTTTTTGTGGTTTGTTTGTTGCATGAAAAAGTTAAGATTAGTCAAAAACTTTTATGTGAGTTAAGTAATGTGTGGGTGGAGAGCAGAGGAGGTTTCATGCTTAACTCCAAATTTGTAGCGTTTAAGTTATTAGACGTATGTGTAGGCTTGGGGTTGAGGGTTTATGGAGATAAAATTGATAGTGTTTGTAGGAAGAATTTTTTTGAAAAAAAGGTAAGAGTTATTATACTATATAATTATCTCTTGATTGAGTGTGAGTGTCTTGATGTAAAAGATTTTTGCCGGCTGTACATTTTCTTAGGCATATCTGAGTTTCTTTTGCCTAATAGAAATGGAACAGTGTTTGTTTCACTTTTTAAAACTGTAGATGATTTGACTAGTCTAGTTAAATATAACTGGGGTGATGTGGTATATGAGTACTTGGTTGGTAGTTTGTGTAGTGCGTCAGTTGTTTTGAAAAAGTAATTACATCGAAAACACTTCCATGTTGTCGGATGTGTATATTTATTGCAGGTAAGTAAGTTAGTTTTTCATGAATTTCATGTTGTAGCATTTTGGTTTTTGTTATGAATCAATAACTTTGTTTTAAATTAATTGTATTATTGTATGTTGTAGCTATGGGCTTTTGATCACTTCCTGTTTGTGAAGAAAAAGAGTGTAGTTATTCAATCCAAATTTTCAAGGTTGCTACGTTGGATTGATTACAAAGTTGGAGATGTGTCCAAATATTCAATCCAAATTTTCAAAAATAATGTGGTACTTTATATTATTTTTTCGTCCAATGCTTTTTGTGTGAGTAGTTTAGCAATTTAATGAAGTTGTTTCTTTGAAATGAAATTTCAGATTCTGCATGATGTTTGTCTTTCGAAGGAAGAACTAGGTGTGTTAGTTGTGAAAGAAGCTTTATCAAAAGGTGATGGTGAGTGTGACAAAAGAAAGAGGAAAAAGTGTGTCTTTGGTGGAACCAAAGAAAGAGGAAAGAGACATATATATTACTGTGCAAGTATCAGTGTCTATTTCATCCAAGGTTTGCAAACAAAATATACAATAAGTACATTCATTTCCTGCGTCTACTTCATTCTAACTATACATATCTACAATTCTGTGCATCCCATTTCTCAAAAATCGTGTTCTTGCATTCCATCAAGGATATGCCCACATTCATAACCTTAGTCTCCAAAACAGTACAGCCACAGAATTATGTTTTATGCAAAACCACAACCTTCTACATTTACAACAGTTATTTCTTGATAAGCAGATCATAGTGCTGAATAACGTCATCCCGGTTAACATTAGCTTCATGTAAAACCCAATCACAAACGAATTTCTGCCTCATTAATTGCAGTTCTTCCTAAAAAGAACAACATGATAACGTTACCAAATCTGATGTTCAAAGATAAACACTTTAAACAAAAACACTTATTATATAAGTAAACTTACAGTACTGTAGTTAGGCATAACTTTGCCATCAAATTTGCTTACACCGTCCCACATCTTTATAAATTTCAATACAAGGACCCCACAATCATGACTGCAAAATCAAATAATCAAAACAAACATATATAACACATACAACAGTATATTCAGACTTCCTTAAGGTATGCTAAATTTCACTAATTAAACAAACAAAATGTAAAAAGTAACCCGTTAGGTTGAATTGGAGTGTCCACAGATTGCACTTCAAAACATGACTTGTTGTCCGAATCACAATTTAATAACATAGAGAAAAACAATTCCATATTACGGGCCTACAATATAAGTTGGACATAATAGTATAGCAAATTAAAAATGTAATAAACATATATAATTTCTACTTACAATATAGTTGTTTGTCCTTGTGCGATTATTTCTACTACGTTCAAGGGAATCAAACACAAAAAATTTCATTGTCTTACAGTTTACACAATAACACCACCAATGATCATCATGGACAATTGGAGCAAACAACTAAAAAAAACATACAAAATTTATTTGTTTGTTAGACATAAATAACATAATGGACCAACTTCCATGGCAACAAAAAAAAGAACGTACAAGAGTAATAAAATTTATACAAAATCAGCACTAAGGATATCTTGCATGGCAACCAAAAAGTTAAATAAAAAACGTATTGTAGTCGCTTAATTTCCAAACACGTTTGTTCGCAACTCTTTTATTGTTGTCATGTAAAACAAAATTCTGCATTCCACAAAGCACTTTGTCAATTTCAAAGAATTTTTATCAAATTATCAAGTTCAACTAAATATGATAATAATACCGTGTACATGGGATTCATTATGATTCTGTGCAGCCGTTGATGCAACTTCCTTTCATTATGCATCATAATATTTGTTGCAAACAATACAGCCTACAACAACACAATAGTCTACAATTAAATTATTGTACATTATAACTTAATTACTAACATCAACACATAATTTAGATTTTTACCATGTTGCATATGTGACCCATTGGTCGAAAACTCATACAGTCGTGGGTCATCAATATTTGACCATTTATATTACAAACAACACTACAAAATTAAATTAATGACTATTAATAATTTAAATCAAGTAAATGAAGCTTATAACAGTAAAAGAAATGGCATACCGATAAGGACAATCAACACGACTCAATGTCATGTACAACTTCATCGCATCCACACCCAATGAATTACAATAAACTTGAATGGGTTCATTTCTTGTTGTTGGAATGGGTTCACTTGTTGCTGCTTTAATGGGTTCACTTGTTACTGGTGTTGGAACAAACTCAGTACTCTCGTAACGATATCCATCAAGGTTAACAGTTACTACTTTAAATGAAGTATATTCTCGTTTAACTTTTGCCTTTTTAACACTCTTCTGTCCATAGCCTTTAGAAACCTTACTGTTGTCAACATGATCATGAACTTTATCTCCACTAACTTTTGTCGCATCATCAAAACAAGAAGACTTTTGTCAACTTCCTTCAAAAATATCAGCCTTATCATCTCCAACATTAGGCTCTTCTTGGGACGACCATTTACCACGTAATAATACTTCATCCTGCACCATTTTCAGCTCTTTCTTCATGGCACTTAATTCCATTTCATTCATTTTCACTTTCTTCATGCAAGCATCTTCAAAATTAGATTCAACACTACTGTCATCATCTTCATTGATTGCTTCACCGTCAATATTCAGTGCAGCCTGAATAATTGGATTTGATCTACATTCAACCGTTAATGCCCAATCCCAAATAATCTACAAAAGAGTTTAAAAAAACAATAACAACATAATCAATGATGTCAAAATAATGAATATAACCAAATAAATAATTTTAAATGACAAAATTCATTACCTTTGGTTTAATCAATAGCCTTTCAATGCTAGTTGTCCTCAACTTCAAACTTGGTCATCGCAAAATTCTTGGGAAAACAATTTCCATATTGAGCCCGCCTAATCCAAGTCGCTCAAACGCCCAAATCTACAACATAACACATAAATGAATGAAATCTAAACACAACAACAATTACTAAACCTCATAAATAAACAATACATAAAAACATATTACTTGTAGGACCACAACACATCCAGGTAAGGTTATGTTCTGTTGATTTTTTTGCTTGCAATCCACCAAATGTTCACAACTTAGTCCATTAACCAAAAATGTGTGAACTGCCCCACTTCAATTATAGTTCATCAAAGTATCAGATTGTCTAATATCCTAAATGACATGTTTATACACACATTTTGAATTTCTTGGAAAGTACAGGACAACAAAACACAGCAATATATACAATCGACAAACACTATCAACATCATCTTGCTCAAGGCCTATTGTACAACTAATCAGTTTAATAATACCTTTGATTGTTATACTTTCACCACAAAAAAGGGAACCAACACAACCACAACCATAAGCATCAAACTCAACCTCCTCACCAACTACACTCAAACCCAAGCTCATACATACATCAACTACACCAAAGGGGACAAGACGCTGCTAGATACGAAAACATTGTTCACATGAATTCCATCGACGAACCATTTGCTGTATTAAAGGAGTACATATATATAAAGATCTCTCAAACTCCAAACACCATTTGAAAGGTGTCACTCCAATCCATGAACGATGTGCATCCGTCAACAAATTATTCATTTGAACAATATATTTTGTGTCCACAAAATTAATTAATCGTACTTTTCAATGAAAACAAGAAAAGACACTACATTATTAACTATTCATATCAGAATTTGAAATTTTGCATGCAAAACATCAATTCAACACACTCACTCGTTCCTCTTCTACGACTTTCTCTTTTCTACTCTTTCATCCATGCTTCATCAACAACCTATAAAAATATAATAATAATACAATAAGGAATCACAACGAACTCCATTCAAGAAAAAAATCACTTCACAAATTAAGGAATGACAAAATACTCCATTATAAAACCTCACTAATTAAATACAATCCCAAATGTAAAACAAAGACCACAAATACTTATGCCTAAACAACAACGAAACACACCATGTTTAACCGTAAATGAAGAACGTACTAGCAACGAAGTGAAAAAAATTTCCTGATTCTATTATGAAAGCCCTATTAGATGACAATCAACACAACTTCAACTCCAATTTCAGGGCCATTCATCCGCACATTACTGTCAAAAATAAAAAAAATCAATTCAAATGCAGAAAACTCGTTCAACTATGGAATAAAAAGCTTACCTTTAACTACCTTCAACGACTAAGCATTTTAGGACTAACAACCTTCAAACATGGGTTTCTGACGAAAATCTACCGGGCAACAATTCGTTGTGTGAATGAATGGCCTTCAATGAACCAAGAACAAGGCGACGAAGACTACGACCAACCAATGTGCTCAATGGTAGCCACCAATTTTCGGCGAACCAACAACGTCCAACAACCCAATCCACTCTCGCAACTCCGCTCTCTGCTCCGATTGCTACCCACACCAAATATCAACGACAACAACCTTTGCGGATGAAGAAACTTTGTGGAAGAAGAAACTTTGTGGAAGAAGAACCTTCGTGGAAGAAGAAGAATGAGGGAAAACGTTTATGCAAACTGTTCTTCTTTTACGACAGGACGTCAGTTAATTTTTTGAAAATGTTCTCTATCTTTCACACGCGTGCACACCACACAAACTAAGTTTGCAATCAGCCTCAAATCACATTAACACTTTTAAAAAAATAAAATAAGGGATGCCATGTAGACAGGTAAAAATGAGGTCAAAAAATGTGTGAGTATATCATTATCCTTTGATAAAAGGTTGATAGGTAGAGTCATTCACTACAAAATCTTCAAATTCATTATGGATCATTACTTGAGCTTCAAAATTGATCATACAAATATTTATTGTTTATTTGAAACCTTTTTGACTTTCAAATAGTTGAAGAATGAAGTTCATTTTTCATTGCTTTTTGATGCAAGCATGGTCTCTCAACAAAAGCACCAAATGCAATGTCTACTATATTACAAGTTAGGCTTCCTCAAACAGAAAAACAAAGATAAGAGATGTTGGATAATTCTCTTCTCTTATTTCATGGAGAGACTCTCATACATATAGTAATAGTGTCAATAGTCCAAAAAGACACACCACAAAAAAAAATTAAGTATGATACTATTTTAATTTAAACAAATTTAATTTAAAAATAAAATTAGAAAATAAATATGATACCATAAAATAAATTCCCTGGTATAGATAAACCGTTAATTGTTTAAGTAGAGAGTTTAATCCCTAACAAGCTGAAATTGGAATTTGAAATAGTTTAGTCAGTGCTGGAAAATTCATTAGAATTTAATTTTTAAAAAGTTGTATTCTGGTAGTTTTCCATAATATTTATCTTTTGATTACTTTTTGAAAGAGTAGAGTTCTGGTATTTTTTTCTTATAATATTTTTCTTTTCAATAATTTTTATCAGAGAAATTGGAAAACTTCACTAGAATCACACTTTTCAAAGATCAAAATCCGAAATTTCAATATCAATAGTATTATTTCAAGTTGCAAATAAAAACTGAGTTCTCAATTTAAATAGTAAATTTATTTATTTTGGTAAATTATATTGGCACACTGATCTCGGGAAAATTTTTGTTCGAAAGGTTAAGTAAAGGAATAATTTGTGTGCCCAAAGAATATTCTATATATATATATATATATATATATATATATATATATATATATATATATATATATATATATATGAGTGAGTGAAGTAAAAGTAAAAAAAAAAATGAGTAGTAGGAAAAATAGGCGTGCAGAGATCATTGGGTTAAGAAGCAGAACAGTTGGCAATAGCCAGGACAGTTTTTGTTTGACACCACACAGAAATTTCTGGCGATCTCTCCGTCTCTCCTACTTCTTCTGAATCTATTAACAAACACCTTTCATTCACAGGTACGCTCCTCTCTTCTTCTCTTTCAGATCTACGCGATTCCATTGCTTTCCCTCTCCAATTCCACGCCGTTTCTTCTGCCTCTTTTCTCTTCCTTATCTCTTCGTTATGCAAAAATATAAATTAAATACTGCACCTTAACTAGATTTGGATCTTTGCTTCTTAAATTATTGTATCAACCGAATTTCTGCTTAGCTTTTCTAGGTTTTTGATGTAAAAACAACTAACAATAATAATATCGATTTGGAGAAGTTTTTCGGGCGAAGTAATTAATCTTACTGACTAAATAAGAAAAATGAATAGTTGATTAATTGATATTCCAACACATCTATGCCTCTATGTATTTTCACGTTTGTGTTGAAATTGAATTTTTCACTCCAGAGAAGTCAGATCCAATTTAACTGTGTAAAATTTGTGATTCTGTAATTCGATGATTCCTGCTTGCCGTTAATTTCATTTTTAAGTTCACTGCTCGGTATTTGGTTGCATTTTTTTGCAAGATCGTGAATTGCGCCCGAATCTTAGCCATGACTACAGTTTAAAATTGAATCCTTGAAACTGCAATTTAAAAAACTTGACACCTAAAAAACCTAATGTTTGTGGTTGCAGACGTAGTTTGCAAGTGTTTTGGTCTTTGCAAATCAAGCTAACTACGATCTATGTATAGTTGCATGCTTCCGTCTGTATGATGATGCTATAATTAATTCGTCTAATGATTTTTGTTACCCTTTGTTTGGAGGGAGGAGAGTATTTGGTTGGTTATGTAATTTCTTTAGTTCAAAATTTCAAGTTTGATGGTAGAATCAGTTATACTTTGTTGCTGTTGCACTCCTTGCACTTTTCCGAATTCCTAGGTAGAGTGAAGGCGGGTTTTTTTGCCTAATTATTAACATCTGTTGCCGGAGGAGAGTTGCTTGGTGTTTGCTTTCTTGTAGGTTCAATTTAACCAATTCACCATTTGTAAATAGTTTCTGACTGTGTTCATCACAGAATGGCATCCAACAGGGGTCAAGGCGGAATTCAACAGTTGTTGGCTGCAGAACAAGAGGCACAACGGATTGTGAATGCTGCAAAAGCTGGTATTTCCTATCTTCCTTATCTTTCATATCTTCCCATTTTTTGCCCTGATTTCGTCTAATTTTTGCCCTGGTTACGTGTTTTCCTTAAAGAAATTATGTCTGACTCAATTATATGTGTCTAGAGAGACCTGTTTTATTCTCTATTCATTTTATACATGCCTTTTCTCTTTTACCCGGAAGGATGTATTCTTGGTTTATTGATGGGAATGAGTTTATTTGCCTCTTCATACATGTGATAAAACAAAGATTTTTATTATATATTGACTTTTACTTGGTTAACTAATTAGAAATCACTTTAGGTTTTACTTTTAAAATAATTCATGCTTGGTCAGAATAAAGATTTTTATACTAATTAGAAATCACGCTAAATTTTACTTTTAAAATAATTAGTTTAATTTTCATGCTTGGTCAAGATAAATATTTTTAAACGGTCAATTAATCTGAAATAATCCTAAGTGTAATTCTGAAGTAGTTATAGTGAAAGTAGCAAAGTTATATAGCGGTTGTATGTAATTGGATGACAACATGAAAATATTTACACCTAGACTTCATTGTAATGAAGTTCTAAAATATTAATGAACTTACCATGCTAATAATCTTTGATTGGATGATTGTGCAAACCACATTTACATTGTTAAGGCATTCTAATTGTATTCTAGAACAAATTCTCTTTGAAAACTTCTGCTATGACATGATAGTGCCAAACAGCCAACTTTCAGCCACAACTGTAGTTTTTTCGTATTATTCTTAATTATGTATTTTATCACAAGTTTTTTTTTTTTTTTTTTAAACTTATCAATGCTGGCCTTTGCATGTCTACTCTTAGAAAAATTGGCCAGGTTGAAACAAGCCAAGGAAGAGGCTGAAAAAGAGATTGCAGAATACCGAGCTCAACTGGAGCGTGAGTTTCAAAAGAAAGTTTCAGACGTAAGTCTATACGATTATATTTGATTATGTTATACTGGTCCATTACAGTATTCTAATTTGTGATGTCTTACATTACATTTAATAATACAGAGTACTGGTGATTCTGGAGCTAATGTCAAGCGGCTTGAGCAAGAAACTGAAGCAAAAATTCAGAACCTGAAAACGGAGGCTGCAAAAATTTCGGATGATGTTGTCGCCATGCTTCGTACGTACGTTACAAGTGTGAAAAATTAGGACCCTTTGATATACATTGGTGCGGAGGACCCCTAAATTATGATTATTATTATCCTGAGGTTATTTTTTACTCTAGCTATTGTGGTGAGGATAAGATTCTTGTTTTGGTTATAATGCTTAGTACCTTGCTGCGCTGTGTTCAAAGAAATAACTTGAAATTTGTTAAAATAAACAGTTCAGGATTAAATGACGTGTATATTTGTGTTGCCGTTTTAACTGGTTCCTCCCCTGTTTATGAATGTTGGGTCAAATTGTATGGCAAAATTCCAATATTCAAATGCTGTACAAGCAATACAATGGGACGTCTATCAAAGGTTGGGCTTTTGCAAAAGGTACATTAATGGATAAGAGGATGATTGTTTCTAGTTATGTGACTTTTGTTGTCAATAGCAGTCCTACTGCCGAATTTATGCTACAAAGGAGATCGATCCATAAACTGCATTTCTCTTTACAGTGGTAGATGAATGATGAGACGAACTATTGTCAAGATGTTTTTGGGATATTTAGTTGGAAAATACAAGGTTGAAGGTAATCTTCTACAATACGCACATGATTCTGTTTTTATGGAAGAGACGGTTTGAAATATGATGGTCACTAAATGGATTTTGAAGATGTTTTGAATTGACATTGCGACTCTGAATTTTTTTAAGGGTATATTCAGTTTAGTGGTGTGTGGCTTGAAGTAGATGACAATTATATGCAAACTTTCTGAACCGTAGGATGCTTGAAATCCCCTTTTGTACTTGGAGGTTTTTATTGGAGCAAATTCAAGGAAAAGAAGTAAATGGGTTCCCTTGTTGAAAAGTTTTCTTAGAAGCTGGCTTTAAGGAAACACTAGTTGTTTGTCGGAAGGGTGTGTTTAATCAAATTAGTTTTTGCTTCTTTTCCATTATTTTTCTCGTCTTTCTACAATATGCCTTAATGGATGGATTAACAATGAAATCATTAAGATACATTGAGAATTTTTTGTGGGAATTGTAGAGGAACCATAAAATTGCATGGGTGGTGTTGCAATAGGAATCATGCTAGATTAAGAATTAATGGTATTTATACTTTTAATGTTGCATGAATTGTTAATGGATATATGTTATTTTCATGGGTTGATGTGTTAGAGTTTAATAAGTATGATGAGGAAGGTGTGAGAAAGATAGAACTTCCAGGTAATTTTAGAATATGGTGTGAGATGTAGGAGATGATAAAAACAAGATTTTTGAAGATATGTGAATTGGTAAAGATTGCTTTGCTAAATGTATGATACATTTGAACACTATACAACAATAGTTGTTCATTTAAAATATGGGTGCATTTTGAGAATTGAAAACATTCCTAACACAGTTGATTTCATTTGGAGGGCTTCTAGTCGTACTCTCAATGAAGCATAATCTCAAGAAAAAAAAATTTCCTACAGGTAACTACAGTATTGGCAAAAGAACCGAAGGCACATTAACTACGAATGCCCTTTTATCATTTGTATGAGAGTTGGCAAGTTTAATGCTGTGTTATTATAGGAAGCATTTGGAGAAAATGTGTATTTAAAGGAAAGCAATTTGACACCGATGGGTTGAGTTAGTGCAGGAAATTATATTTACAACATTGACAGTATAAGAGTCAAAGATTTGGTTTCTAATTTCAATGAAGTTATGATCCAGAACCACTTATTTTGGCAATGGATACCTAACATTTTGGCTATAAGGTGTGCGGAAAATATTTTGGCTGGTATGACATCAATGGATATTGACATTGTTGGGGTTGGGATAAATATATTGTGTAGGAATTCAGTATATGAATAGTATTTATTTTTTGGAAGTGGGTTAGAGGATATTTGTTACTATAAGCTTTTTATGTTAGTTTATGGAATAAATTTTTTAGAACGAGCTCTCTCTCTCTCTCTCTCTCTCTCTCTCTCTCTCTCTCTCTCTCTCTCTTCTTCCACCCAAAGATTTCATATGTGCATGGAGGACAGTATTTTAGTCATTTTGTATTAATACGAGGTGCAATTAGTAATAATATGGTGCAGGAAGAAAAATCTGAATACGATTGTTGGCCCAGTTCCGAAAAGAAAATAATAAAACGATAATATCAACTAGTGTTTTACGTTGTGTAATACACGAGATACCTATTTATTTTTTATAGTTAAACTTATAATAAGGAAATTATTTTAAGCTTGTATAAATTAAATAATAATTAAGCATAGTAACAAATAAATATTTTAGAATATATAAGAAATATTTTATATTTATGGTAAATAAATTTGTAATGTTACAGAAACTATTTTAACAATGTGATATTTTATTATAAAATGTTCAAAATATCGAAAATAACATTCAATTAGAAAAGTAAAATATACTAACAAAGATAACAGGATCGTCATTTGATATAATCGAGTCAAGAAGATTTTTCTTGAAATAGTTATAAAATAAAATTAATTTTTTGAAATTGAAATTAAAATTTAAAAGAATAGATATGAAAAATAAAAAAATAGTTTAATTTAATTTTCAGCGTATAAATTACTATGAGATATTGTATCCACTAAAATAATGGTTTTATCATTGTAATATAGTTTTTGATATTTTTTAAATACTTTTTTCTAGTTAATACTGAGATTGCTAACCATAATAAAATTAAATTAATAATATCAGTCAATGTTTTTTTTCTTCCAATTAATATTTAGTTACTATTTTAATATACAATAATACTAAACTTACTAATTTTTATTAACAATTTAAGTTATTAAATTTAAATTTAATATTAATGTTTTATATTTAAATTATTTTTAATTTATAATTAATTATTACTATTAATTTTATATTTTTACGTTAACATAATGTTAAAATAATTATTAATTATTATTATTAATCACAATTATATCTTATAATACATTTAGTAATACTAAAAAGTTTAAACTAAATATTAGCAATAACTAATTTTAATTTTTAAGTTTTTAAGTATTTTTATTAATTATATATTTATATGATTTTAAAATAATAAAAAATTATTGTTAAATTTTTATATTATATTTATTCAATATTACTCATAAATTCAAAATATTTTCTCGGGTTAAAAATAACTTCCACTATTTTCACATTTCATACATGATTTTTTAAGTGATTAAAAATATATAGAAATAATTTTAATATTACTTTTTTTTTATCGAAAAAAAAAGATTAAATTATTGCCAAGGTCCCCATTTTTGTAGCAAAATCTCAAGTATCTCCCATTTTTATTTGACTCAATAGAGTCCCTATTTTTGAAAATTCGTTGCCATCGGTTCCTTTCCGATAGTTGTCCATTAACTGTGCTAATTATGTGCCACGTGTCAGCACATGGTTTTTTTGATTTTGTTTTAATTTTTTTAATTTTTTTATAATTTTTTTTAAAAAAAATTTAAATTGCCACGTGTCAATCTGACATTGTGTCACGTGGCAGAGATTGGCAGAGACGGTGTGATGTGGTAGTGACAGTGCCACGTGTCACTATTGGATGTGAAAAGTCTCAATGTAGTCTCTATATTTGTTATTTTGTCTCAATTTGGTCCTAATTTTGTTAAAACTGAATCAATTTCATCCTGTATCAAATTTAAATTTTATATAAATTTTACAATGGTATTTTTATTATAGTTGATATTTTTAAC
>Ga0214545_1008995_pt1 | contig 15504 bp, 5 predicted proteins | sample CNSS4metaG_FD_160064 | JGI IMG/M metagenome (GOLD analysis project Ga0214545, IMG submission 160064) | Root nodule microbial communities from cowpea collected in UCLA plant growth center, Los Angeles, California, USA - CNSS4 | ecosystem: Host-associated > Plants > Roots > Nodule | place: USA... | reverse complement strand
CTTTTTATAATATAAAATATGTACGCTTCATGATGGTTTTGTATCTAGAATGTTGATAATTAATAGTATGCTTTGATCAATACTTTCATTATAATGTATCAAAACTTATTTCTTAAAGAGGAATATGATTATTTCTTAGAAAATCAAATATTTGTTTTGATGTGTGAAAATTATTTTCACTGTCTTTTATAAATAAATAAAACGTATGGTTTGGAAACTAAGAAACAAGTCTTTAAAAAATAAAGTTAAAACTGATGTAATCTTATAGAAAGAGAAGAAGAAAACAGATATTTGAATAAAGAAACTTTAGAGGAGAACTATAATCTTAAAATGCAACTTTGTAATGTTCTTTTTCCTATTATAATTATGGAAACTTTTTTTTTTCTCTTTTTTGAAAATTTCCTTATGAAAATTCAGATGTTTTTTCTTTTTTTATTCCTTATTTTGGTACCATATTGCAAGTTGAGTTCTCTGAACATTGACAATTTCAACCATCTAGCACCTAGGTTTCACTCACAAATAGATCTTCTGAAGCAAATTTTATAAAGTTAACTATTTCTTAAACAGGCAAAGACAAGTTGTTTTAGGAAAATCAAGTTTTTGTTTCTATATGTGCAAACTATTTATGAGCTCTTAAAAGAACTATTTATTAGCTAAAAAAATTGAAAGAGAAGGGAAAAAAGAAGCTATTAAATAGAAACAATTTGGATTTTTACCAAAAAAATAATGTCTCATTATAATATAGTGTAAAAATAGCAAGTCTTATCAATATTAATAATATTGGCATTTGAAAATAAAATTTCGAATATTTATTTTATTATATAATGGAAATTGATTTTTTTTAATTATGCCTCTTAATTTTGAACTGTATTTTTTAAAACTTGGGTTAAATATGTTTTTGGTCCCTCAAGTTTCAGCGAAATTTGGAATTAGTCCCTCATCAAAACTTTTGACCAATTTAGTCCTTCATCTTTCAAAATGCGTGAATTTAGTCCTTTTAACCAAATTTTGTTAAGTTTATCTGACGTTTCGAGCGCATTTCATGATAGTATTTAAGTTAACATTGAAGCAAAAATGTGTCAAACAGTATAAATAATTTAAATACTATCATGAAATGCGCTTGAAATATCATATAAACTTAACAAAATTTGGTTAAAAGGACTAAATTCACGCATTTTGAAATATGAAAGACTAAATTGGTCAAAAGTTTTGATGAGAGACTAAACCCAAATTTCGCTCAAACTTGAGAGACCAAAAACATATTTAATCCTGTACATCCTTCCCAAACTGAATTGAATTTTTCTTTAGGGCTTCCTCTCGTTTGTATTCACGTCATCAACTTTCACTTGCTATATAATAAAGATGACTTTTCAGATTAATTAATTATATATCTTTTATTTGTTTCTTTAATCATGACATCAAATTCCATCAATTAGTCCGTGACTAGCTACTTTTTTCATTCTACTATCTTTCCAATTTAATAATGTTATCTATTTGACAAAAAATTGTGGATTTGATGGTTATCGCAGGCCTAAACCTAATTTTCAATTAGAACTATCTTTAAATACTCTTGAATGAAAAGACTACTAACTTGTTTGTAAAATAAAACATTCAAACATTTATAAGAAAGTTACATTTCTTTTATGAATTAAAATAATTTTATAAAGAAGTTAAAATAAAATTGTAGAGAAATTAAGTAATTCATAAAGAATAATAAAAGGAAAAATGAATAACATTTATTTCATAAATTTAAATTAGTTTATTTAATAGTTGAAATCAACTTTTATAGAAAAAATTGATACTAAAATTTATATGAATTAATTCATCTGAAAACCAGTTTTGTTTTTTAACTTAATTAATTTTACCTTTTTTAATTATAATTGGTAATTCTATTAGTTATGCAAAATGAATTCTAATTAATTAACTGTTAGAATAAGTCTTACTGCTATTGAAGAAATCGATATTATTTAGTGGTTCATGTTGTAACAAAAGTCAAGATATATATAACCCTAGTTGCTATCCTCTTTCTCACTAACATACTATGGTAAATGAACGGTATGTTTACTTGTTCAACTATTGATCTCATTTTCAAACCATTAGAAATACGAAATCTCTATAAAAAATATTTCCAAAAATGCCTCGTATGTCGTCGTGGCTATAAAAGATACAGAAAAGGTATTTATGAAAATAAGTAAGTACTTTGTGAAAAATTTTTGGGTTAAACATGCTTTTTTCCCTTAATTTTTAGTAAAAATTAGAATTAGTCTCTCTTCAAAACTTTAGACCAATTTAGTCTTCAAACTTTAGAAATGTGTATATTTAGATTTTTTAACAAGATTTTGTTAAGTTTATTTGACATTTCAAACACTTTTCATGATAATATTTGAGTTGTTCATATCATTTGACTCATTTTTGCTTCAATGTTACTTCAAAAATACGTATAAAACGTCAAATTAACTTAACAAAATTTTGTTAAAAGAACTAAATTAGTTCAGAGTTTTGAAGAGTGACTAATTCTAATTTTCACTAAAAGTCAAGAGACAAAAACATATTTAACCAAAATATTTTTTTTATGTTTGAATTAATAATTAGAAAAGCGTCACATGTAAATTTGGTTTCTTATTATTTCTTAAGGATTTGTACATAAAATGATGAAAATAACGTGTCCATGTAACATGTGTGTTATTTCTTTATTTGTCATATTTTAGCAACCATTTTATAAATGTTGATAAATAAGAAAGGAAGTCAAAATAAGCCGCACCAATAAAATATTATAATAATTATTTTCATGAACTATTTTTTTATTTTTATGTTTTCACACTTATTTCTTATTATTTTTTGGTGTCGTACATCATCACCTTTATGCATGGCTCGATTTGTTTTGTCATAATTTAGCCCTTGTAACAACGAAGAGCTGAAGAAATTGTGGACACAATTACACTACACTATAATATATTACTTCTTCTCCAATTGGTATGAGCTGTGGTGGGTTTCTTTCTAACTACTATTGCTGCTTCAATCTTCAGAGGCTTCTTCTTATGTAAGTATAACACTTTTCTAGGTATATATCATTATTTTATGTTTCATTTTAACATTAAAAAGTCAAGCAGAGGAATCTCTCATATGGTGAGAGATATTGAAATTCCAATAATGGAAGAAACTTATGGTCAAAATCCAAAAAAAAGTTGAAAAAAATGAGCAAAAACTGCATCATTTTCAGACATAAAGCAGGCCATGAGGATCATCCCTATATCATCATTGACTGTGACATGTAAGAATAGAAAACAACCACACTTCACTGATTAATTAAGCATAGCTTCAAGACATCATCGCAATATCTCTTTTTGGACTGTTTCATCCTTTGCTTTTGTCGTAATTAACTGTTTCGCATCACAGATAAAACACCACTTCGTAAATTGTTGCATGCATTATCTTCCGTACAACACGTGAATTTGAGGTTTTACTAGCTTTTTGTGTATATATTGTTTTAATTAATAATAACCTTTTGAGCTTCTATCTATGTATTGCCGACACGTATGAATCTGCAAATTAATGATGAAAGCAGTGGTAAATACGACAAATGCAAGAGAAACTAAGGATTCGGTGCAGCCACCAAAAAAGCTGCATATATACTGTGCACAACAATTATTTGTATTTGCATCAGCTCAAAACCAGATCCTTATATTTGTCTTTCACTCTTTATATTATAGTATCTATTTCTGTAGTACTGATCCACCTTGCATGCACGAAACATGCATTAATCTGTTAACTGTGTTTATTGGAACAATTCTATAATAAAATGTATATGAGATCGATTCTTAAGTTTTAAAAATAGTTATGATAGCTCTTATATAAACAATGTAGGTTCTTACAGATTATGAAGCATGATGTTTTTTTTTTATTGAAGTTGTTGAACATCGTGCGTCAGTGCCGGATTGAAATTGAACCAGACGATTTTACCATGATTGTACGTTCAAAATATATTGTTTGAGGATCACATGAGGGATTTTGTTGAACTTTGAAATGCAGTCAGATATATAAACACATAAAAGGGAAGGCACAGGGCACGAAAAGTTGATGAAATTAATGAAGCAATCAATGTATAGAGAAAAAGGCATTAGTGTTCTGTCACTGTTATATTCAGGGCAAAAGGCTGCAGATGATGCTCAGAAGAAATTTATAAGAAAATTATTATTTTTATTATTATCTGCTTCTAACAGATATGCTTCTCAGTGCTGGAAAACTACTGGTTGAGCTTGCAATAGATACAATGGTTAATGTACTCTTCTCATACACATTAGCCAAGGTAGATAAAAGATACATGAGAATGTTTTTATAAATTAACTTATAATTAAATTTATTTTATTTTATGTTCTTTTTTATTTTTATCTCCTAAGGTGTTTGTACATTTTTATCGAAACATCTTTATCAGTGATTGTTACTTAAGTTTTTATTTTCATATGTACTATATATTTATATTCGCACTTGGTAATTGCTTTTAGTTTAGATATATTTGAATGCTAATGTTAGTAAAAGTTGTTTTAGCAAATTTATAACTGTCTCATATCTTCTTCAAAACTTACCAAATTAATTTTATTTTTCCATATTGTTAATAGAATATCAAACCTACAACTTTTTTCTTCTTTTCAATGACTAAGTCACCTTATCGCTCCTAAAATGTTTTAAAGTAATAATACGTAATATATTATAAAATTTAAAATTAAGTTAAACACTTATTTTAGCAACTCATTTAACCAATCATGTCTTTTGAATACTTAAGTTAATGATTTCATAATTTTTTTAACAATTAGTATTATTGAATTAATTTTTTTTAAATACTTTAAACATAACCATACGAAATTATATAAAAGTGTCCAGTTTTGGGAGGATTTAGACAATCCTATTATACCCAACCCACTAAACAAATATCGAACTAGGTTGGGCTAGATTGAATTTTTTTTTTTAATTTTTATGGTAAATCCAATCCTAACCAAATTCATTCTTGGAGAGATTGGATTGAACTGGATTAAGATTAAAAAAAAAAAACTTTTGTTAAAGTGGTTGCATACCACTTAAGCGATTTTTTTAATCAGCTCATACCACTTAAGCGATGATAAAGTGATAACTCGTAATCATACATATGATGCTTAAGTGAAAATATGTTAGCAAAAGTGTTGAAAAATATGTTACCCCATTAATATTTTTGAGGGGAAGGGGAAGAAGTATTTTTTAAGTCAGCTCCAAGGTGTTGCATTACTATATTGTTCGGTTATGGGCTTAGTAGATGGCAGGTTGGTACTGAGTTTGGGTTTTTCTTCCTGCACCCCAATTTTTCTTCTTGCACCTCTAAGTTTGACTATGAAGACCATTATGTCCTTAAAAAAAAAATATAAACTAAATATCTTCGTAGTCAGCACCCCCAAGAATGAAAGTCGATAACACCGGTTTCTGAAAGCTGGTTACACCAGATTTTGAAAGCCGGTAACACTGGATCCTATAGTTTAATAAAAAACTTTGTGACATACTACAACCATGACGAAATACTATAATCTAAAAAGATAAAGATTATAGATGAGTATGAGATAACGAAACTCATCTTGTCCTGCCCCCTTGTCATCCCTAATAAAGATCAACATCTGCCACAAACATTTCGATCTCCTCAACTACTCTTCACACTTCTTCACAACCATCATCTGTTATCTAATGGAAGTGTTATAATGATTATGTAAATAAAGTTACTTACTCGTAGCCTGTCTAATGACTTTGTTCTTCTGGGTATGTGTATATCATCTGGGATGTCATCGCAACGTCGGGTACATGTGAACCAATGCAACAACTCTCCATGCAATCCACTACATGTTGTAAGATCTTTGAACAACAATAGATACGAGACATTGATGTATGTTTCACTCTTGTCCGCAAAAATTGTGTACCCAATAAGATCCAACAAGTAAACTCGTGTGGAATACCCCTAAAACCTAAATCAATGGTGCCACAGTACCAACAATATCTGAGTGGACAATAGGACAAAATTATCCCATTATAGAAACATGAACATGTGATCTTAATAACTAAGTAAGGAAGTATCATATGGATTTTGAGGATATTGAAGTCCTTCTTGGCACTCCTATTTCACTTCTTCGAGAACTTGTGGCTTGTTAACAAGGGCTCAGGGTCGCCAACCATGAACAAAAAAAAAACAAAAAAATTAAAATAGTCTAAACAAAGTCTAAACAAAATTTTGTAAACTAGTACACCCGCATCTGAAAATCGACAACACCGGATTCTGAAAATCAGTAACATCGGTTTCTGAAAGCCAGTAACATCAAGTTCTAAAAGTCGGTAACTACAAACCAAAAGGGTAGTATTGAAATTATAAAAAAGTTGGGAGTGCATAAAGAAAAACCCCTGGGCTTTTTGCTATCCTTGATTGGCTACAAGCTCATAAAGCCTAATAAACAGTGAAAGCCCAAAAGCTGGGGGTCACTTTATACTGGACTTAGTGTTTTATCGAAAATTATTAAATTATATAAATAATTATGCTTTTTGGGAAATTAAAAAAAGCAATATTAGTTAAAAAAAAAACTTATCAAACATATCTTAGTGTTTCCTAGTTAAATGATTAAATTATATAAATACTTAATTCTTTTTAGGTCTACTAAAACCGACGGTTCTTTCCTTGCCTTTAAACTTTATTTAGAAAACAATTTGTACGCGTAAATCTAAACGTTATTATAACGAGATATACGTGTCTCTGTCAAAGTCAATCATTAAAAAAATATATATATTACTATTGATTTTTTTTTTCTGAAAACGAAATAAAAATATTAACCACCTTTAAATATGAGTTATTTATATAACAAAACTTATCTAACATAAAACCTTAAAATTAAGTATCAGCATATTTATTTATTTATTTTATATATTACTCAAGATTTCTATTCATTTTTGGATCTCTAATATGATGTACTTCCTAGTTAAAGTGATCTTTGTTTCACATAATTATTTTGTTAATAATTTTGGTCATGTATATATATATATTTCATTATTAGATATCATCTCTTACAACTTTTATTCTCTCTCTGTTTACATCATGTTGTGTTGAAGATTGTGGAATTGATCTTCCCAGTTTCTAAGTGTCTCTAGCTCCTTCTTGTCTCTTTACATGTGTGTGTTTTAAGTTTTTGTGACATGGCACTTGTGTAAATTTAGTCAAAGAAGTGTAATCCTAGATCTCCCTATCAGATATCAGAATCTATGTACCTTATCTTCTTGTACTGTTCCACTCGTCAACATTTTATTTTTCACCCCACAGATCTTTCTTTTGTCTCCTGCCACACTCTTCCTCCCTGGGATGCTGATGGCCTCCACACTCACTTTCCAAACACTTTCAATTGTTCCTAACAAGCCACACCATCATCATTCAACAAAACTTCATCCACTTCCTCTAATCTCTTCAAGATTCAATCTTTCAAAAGATCCTCCCATTCTACAAAAAGTATTGGATCAATCCAGCAATGTTCTCAAAACTGTCCCTCTTTCCCTCACATCACTCACACTCTCCTTCTTGTTAGACCAAAAGGTAAGGAATATGTATGATCACTCACACTTGTTCTTCTTAAAAGGGTTATTTTGTTGTGTCTCACTCTGTGGCATGATTGTTGTTGAGACAGGATGTGGCACTTGCTGTTGATGGAGAATTTGGGGTATTCGAGGGAAGAACATTTGCTCTCATACACCCAATTGTGATGGCTTCTTTGTTCTTGTATACCTTGTGGGCAGGATATTTGGGGTGGCAGTGGAGGAGAGTGAGGACTATTCAGAATGAGATCAATGAGCTCAAGAAACAACTCAAACCTACACCAGTCACTGCAGAAGGTACACCAGTAGAAGTGCCACCATCACAAATTGAACTCAAAATTCAGCAACTCACAGAGGTATATATATATCCTTGCCTTTGTTTCCATTGTTATCTTTCTACTTTCATTAGTTTTCACAATTGCAATAGCAGAGAAACTTGGTATTTAGTTTTTTCAATTTTTTACAAACTCTTATGTTTGTGGGATAGTTCTGTGTTTATAACTGAGTGTTATGGAATTGGAGCTTATATATCTAGACACCTACCAGAATTGATTCTAGTTCTTAAAATGAGTTGCAAATATTGAAGTGAAGTAACTGTTTGTTGTTTTAGTTTTGATATGGAAGAACTGAATCTGATTCAAACACTTGAAAGATTGGTGAATTATTAGTACCTAATTCATTGGCTTCTAAAATTCAGGAGAGGAAAGAGCTGATCAAAGGCTCTTACAGGGATAGGCACTATAATGCAGGATCCATACTTCTTGGATTTGGGGTGCTTGAAGCTGTTGGTGGAGGATTGAACACGTGGATTAGGACAGGAAAGTTATTTCCAGGTCCACATCTGTTTGGAGGAGCAGGTAAAGGTTTAAATTTGCAAATGATGATGAAATTAATCAACGAAAAGTGATTTAGAAGAGTTTGATGGCAGAATTGTTAGGGTTCTTATGTGAATGTGAATGGTACTGGAATATTGTGGTTGATGTTGGTATGGAAATTGATGGTTAGGGAAATTTATTGAGCAGGTATTACAGTGTTATGGGCACTTGCAGCAGCTTTGGTTCCACCAATGCAGAGAGGGAGTGAAACAGCTAGAAGTCTTCACATTGCGTTGAATACGTTAAACGTGCTGCTATTTCTGTCACAACTTCCCACAGGATTTGACATCTTACTGAAAGTGTTTGAGTTCACAAAATGGCCTTGAATGTTCTCCATTTTGCAATACCAAAATCATATTTTATGATCACACTTTCTTTTAATGTGTGTTTAATCAAAGTGAAGGAGACGAACATAATTGTCATTGTTAATAATCGAGAAATCTTGTTTTTTTTTTTCACATGCAGGCAAATTTGTCTTTGATTTTATGAAAATGGACAAATTTTTAAAAAATTACGAAAATAAGCAAATCGTGCAGTCTCTAAAAGAAAAATTGTACACCTCTTCTACGTTTTTTTTTGAATCGGACGGTCAAAAAGTCAAATTAAGAATGGTGTAGGTGTCACACATTTTTAAAAGTTGAAATCGTGTGGAGGTTAACGATTTCAAAATGTAATCGATTACAAAGTGTTCATAATCGGGGATTGATTAAAGGGATGTACAAATTCAAAAGGAAAAAAGTGTGGGAGGTGCGCATTTTCTTTATTAGAAAACATGTGACATTTTCAATTATTTTAATTGCACTCCCATTTTCCCTTCCAAAATTCATCTAACAACTTTATTTGTGGTACGTGAACAACATATGTGCATTATTGGTCAAGCTATACAGGTCTTAATCTTATACCAGATCCCTTCAAATAAGGCGTAAGGTTTTCGAACAACCATCCACTACAAGGATCCATAACGAAATGGATCAACCAAATCTGGATAAACAAAAAAAATGTTTTTACTATTGTATTAAAGGTCATCATAGGGGTCCTAATCATTGTCGATATGAACATTGGTTCCTATGATGACTTTCGATACAATAGTGTTATAATCTTAAATAGAAAAAAGATTAGAATGATGTCATATGTCATAATCAATCAAGTGAAAATTAATTTTTCATGTTGATGATAGTTATGAAGGTTTAATGGTCTTGTAATGTTTAATTACGTTACAATTGATATATCGGTTTAGACACGTTGTTGGTCAATAATGATACGAATTCAATTAATACATTGTACTAGTTTAACTACCATGTGAAAGCATAGAATAAGTGTATCCCACATAAAGGTATATATATTTTGTTTAAATACTGTAATTGCTATATTCTAAATGTAAAAGACTACTGTCATAAACATTTTAAAAACCTATATGGTTTATTTATTTTTATAGAACTATAGTTTTTTCTTTCTAAATAAGACATGCAACTTTTAGAAAAGCAGTTAGTTAGAAGGTGTGAGGAACTGTTCGAGAAGGAAATGATCCACTTTTAAATGTGTGGAAGTATAAATGCAATGCAAGCACACTTTTAGGAATGAATTCTGAGATAGGGTAGAGAGATTCTTCTGTCTCCAAATGAAAAGCTTCAATCTTCAACACTCAACGGTGGTTTCTGTTTTCATCAACATTATTACTAATATTATATATAAACAGTATATATGCCAAGTTTCTACCGAATAAATACTCAACCAAATATAAAATATACAAAGTCAAGCCTTTATCATAAAATATGTTTTAAACTTTGAAAATAATTCTCACTTAAAAAATGAGTGAAGTCTTACATACATTAAACCTATTACCAGACACGCACAACCGTTGACATTTTTGTGTTGCAGAAATGGGATATACTGTGGAAGTTGGCCATGAATGCATCTCGAAAAGGAACGAATACAACTGAGCTAACATTAACTTTAATATTTTCAACTGTGTTTTTTTCTCTTTTCACTTTTGTCGATGTCGTCATCTAGCAAGTTAATAACAGACTAAAATATTATTTTGATTTCTTGCGCTTTTGGCAATTGACACTTTAATTTTTTATGCTTTGGAATTTGTCCGTTGGTTTTTTAGTTTTTTAAATTCTTTAAAATAGTATTTTTCTTGTCCATTATACACTATCCCAATTACAATTTTTCATTTTAAAATAATTGATTCTTCTGTAACAGTGATTGAAAATTGTCAAAATACTTAAATAGTTATCATAATAAAGTAAATTACTGTTTTCTAATGTAAATATAATGACAATTATAATGTTTGTTTTTTTTTATTAGCAATACAATAAATATTAATGGGATTTGGATCTCTTCTAACCATTTTATAAAAACATTAAAAAAAGAAGGTTTGATTACTAAACAAAAAACATGTAGGGGTGACAATGTGACCTTATTCAACAAATCGATATATTCAGTCTGCTGACCCGCAAAAGTTTAGTCCACATCTCACGCGGAATATGATGAGCTGACCCGCGACTCGCATAAAAAAAACTTGCACTTGTTATGTTTGCTACTTTCTTTCTGAACTTCTGCATGTACATTCCAAATTTTTGTAAGAGTGAAAAAGACAACTATTTTTCTAAATGTGTTAAAATTAGAAGAATTCATCATGCATGTTAAAGTACGAATCTAAATATGATGAAAATGTTGGATTATTAATTTATTATTCAACTCCCCAAAGTCTTTGCTTAATTTTATGAACTTGTTAAAGTTTAAGTTTTTAATTTGTAGAACATTGAAAACTTTATTATAAGAAATAAAAAAAAAAAAAAACTGGTCAGCCCGCAGACTTGCATGTCAAAACCTATGCAAGGCGGATCGGACTTTTGAGCCTGCATTTTCAAAGAGGGGTGGACTAGTCCGACAAACATTTTAAGAATCAAGTGCAAGAGGAGTCTAAAGAGACCATATCGATACGCATTGCCATCCTTAACTACATATACAAAAGTTTATTAACAAAGAAGAATGAGAATGAAAAGGTAAAAAGTATACTCAAATAAATAAGTTTTCTCATAAGTTAAAATTTATTGAACTAACTTACTCGTCATCTCTTTGAGGCTTCTTAATATGCTGCATAAGTCCTATGATTTTCAACTAAAAATGTTAGGGTTTAAGTTTTTATCATGTAACACTTCCAATTGATACATGGATGTGACAAGTGTGGAAGGATTTGGACTTTTAGGAATTGGGAGTCTTAGAGATTTGGAGTTTTATAATTTTGAAATTGAACGGTTGTAAATTGTGGTTGTATTGGTGGCAAATCGAATAGAGAATGAGCATAGAATCAAAAGATGTTTAAGAGAATCAAGACACAAAATATAGTTAGGATCATTGTCTTGTTAACGTCGGATGTTAAAAAAACAAAATAGCTTCGTATTGTTTATTATTTTACACTTTGAAATGGTTTATATCGATGACTCTTTATAAATGCTTTTTTCCATCTTAAATTCTTCGTACCTTAAGAGCTCATGCACCACCATAGGACACTCTCATCTAGACATCAAGAAACCATGTCCTTTGTGTCAGCCTACTTTTTTCCTATAAACTGCTTCTTCGTACATGTAACCGAGCAAAACAAATTTAGTGTGTTTTTTATTTTGCGTCAAATCGACGTAGAATTTGTTTTTTTAATACAGAATCACTATGCATTTGATTTCTAAAATCAGAGTACAAAATTCACGTTGAATGAAAAATAACTGATTTTTATTTCTGCGTGGAAGAATTGATTCAACCCAGAACTGAACACACCCGAAATGCAAGTAATAGGAACCATCACTAACCTTCTTATAAAACCCTTACATCAAGGTATAGACTTTTGTTTGAGACTAAAAAATGGTGAAAGAGTAGATTCCAAAAGGCAAAAACATAGTTTTTGTCAGCTGGAAGAGGCAAAAGTCAATAGAATCTAATGCTTTTCACATTTTCTCTGTCATTCCATGTAGGTTAGCTGTTAATAGTTACAGTGACAAAACTCCATCTTTGTTCCACCACATAGCATCGTCTATAAATACCATTTTATGCCTCATTCATTGTCATACTCAAACCAAAGAAGCTTCTTGAGTTCATCATTTCCATGGCTAACCCAATTCTGATTCGTCCATGGTCTCGCTTGGCCTCTTTGCGTTCTCCTTCTGCTGCAGAATCACAACCCAAACCTCAGCTTCCACAACCTTCTCTCAAAACAACAAACACCAACTCTCATGACACCAATGCCACTGTCACCAAATCCCTACCAACAACACCAGTTAACTCACAAAACCTCAAATCCACTACCCCTATGATCTTTCCACCTGCCAAATTAAAGGTTCATCCTCACCCGGTGGTGGAACTCACCATTGAAAAGCCTAATAGCAATGGCAATGCTTCGGTGAAGCATGAATCAGAAGAAACTAAGAACCAGAAACAAGTCATTGGCCCAAATGAAACCAAAGGGAAAGGTATTCACACAAAGCTCTCAGAGGGTCATGGCGTAAGGGTCATAACCATTTCAGGGGAAAACAGAGGTGCTTACATGCAAATAACACGATCCCACAAGAAAAAGCCCTTTCAGAAGACGGGGAATTCTGATGGTGAGAAAGTGAGAACACTGTCTTCTCCTCCAAACAGAGCTTTGTATGGGAACAGCAACGTGCAGTGTGTCAACAACTCAATGCTGTTCAACACTAGCTTGAGCCACCACGAACCAGGAGTGCACCTTGTTGTCCCGAAAAAGCCATTTGGCAAAGGGTTGCTTCTCAAGGAACGTGGTGAAGTTCAATGCAACTGATTTGAAGGCAGTGTTTTAAGCTTGTTATTCTTTATTTCAAGCCTAGTTATGGTGTGGTTGATATGTAATAAAGTAAAAATATTAATCGTAAGTTAGGAATGTCACAACTAATCTTTATGTTTGATGTTCTAACTCTATTGTTTTCCCGGAATAAGAAAAATTTTCTTGTGGAAGATGAATTTGGTTAGCTGAAACTTTAATATTGTCCATCTTCAACTCTTGTTCTCTTTACTTTCAGATGTCCATATTTTGTTTGAGAATAGTCCAAATGTGAGTAAAAAAGTCTCACATTTGATAGAATAAACAAAGTTAAACACTATATAAGAATAAAGACTCAAAACACCATTACTTTAAGATTTTAGAATAAAAGTAATGTCAAATATCTTATATGTGTAAGACTAATGTCATATAACTATATGGAACCACAATCTCTCAATGACTATAACCATAACCCGAAGACACAACATTCCACAATTTATAAGATTTTGTTGCAACACATTTTATCAAGTTGAATCATATACATCGTAAATATGAGACCAGATATTAATATCGATTTCGAATGAATCATTTAATAGTTCTAACAAATAAAAAATCTGGTTAGTTCTTGAATAACTTTTACTAACTTAACCCATAAGAAACTTATAAAATAAGATTCTAGTTATATACTATAAATTCGAAGTGAGATCTTCTGCATATCTCTTTGGTAACGCCGAGGATTTTTGTGTCAGCTGGAACTGCCAAATTAATATGCTATTCGAATCTAATGCTTTTTAACTTGTTTCTGTCATTCCCTATTTGTTAATTGGTATTTTTCTGATGTCTAATAAATATAAATCATTCTCCTTTGTAACATTTCTCTGCAATCAAGGTTTGAGTTGAGCTATCCCAAAAGCCATGGCAAATCCAATTCCAATTCGTCCATGGTCTCGCTTGGCCTCCATAAAAACACTTCCTGAAACTCAACCTGCAGAACTTTCTCTCAAAACAACTAACACTTCCTCACATGAGGGCAATGAAAGTGCCACCAAATCTCGATCACAAACACCAGATTTTCACAGTCCAACAATTCAGTCACAAAAGCTCAAACTCACTACTCCCATTTCCTTTCCACCTTCGAAATTGAAGGGTCAGCCTCAGCTTAAGGAATATGGAGAAACTCAAAAGCAAGGCATAGGCATAACAACTTCAGGGGAAAGCAAAGGTGCACACATTCAAAATAAACCCTTTAACAAGATTGAAAATTCCTGTGGTGAAGAAGTGAACGGAAAAATGAAGAACAAGAGTGGGAAATTAACGATACCATGTTCATCTCCATTGCGAGTTCTGTATGCAAACAGCAATGTGCAGTGTGTGAACAACTCAATAGTGCTGAACACGAGTTTAACTCACCATGATCCAGGAGTGCATCTTTTTATCCCAAAGAAGCCATTTTTGTGAAGGATTCCAAGGTGGCGTTTAACTTAGATTCATCTATGTTTCAGGTTTGTTTAGTATAAAGAAAAGAAAGAAACTCGTACTCTTGCAGAAAATACAAAAATGTCACATTGAAAAGCATTCCAATCTTAACTAGAAGGTTTTTGTGTAATTTGTGTTCTTATGGTTAAACCATGAATAATATGATTAGTTTGGAACACAATAATTAAAAAAATCCTAATAAGTATATATACAAATAAAAAGGACTAATTTAATTCAGTTATATTAAACAAAAATGTTTAATACAATTAAAATGAAAGTAGACATGTTTAATGAGAAATAATATTATAGTAAAACATTGTATCTAATAGTAGTAGTATTATTATTTGTATTGAAAAAATTCAGGTAAAATTAATTTATTAAACAAAGTTTCGTTGAGTTTGCACCTTACACAAAAAAAACATATTAAAAAATTTCTTTACAAACTCAGATGCTCCGAAAAATTGTGAAACCCTTAGTGATCATATTCGTCGGGGGTGTTAATTGGACCTTCAAAAAAAATTTAGTTGGATTAAGTATAACCAATGGTTAAAAATTAGACTTCTTGTGAGAGTGATGAAAAAACAATGTCGCAGAAGAAGAACAAAATGACCTTCACTCTAATAGGAAGAAGAATCATATATGGTTTAATTCATTATTTATGATGACAGTTTTTTTTTTTTTAATTATCACATATCTACTTTATTTTTAACTTTTAACTAAAATATATATTTAGTAGAAGAAAATTCCTAGTGAAATAATAATAATCTGATTAGATAAAAAAAAGAGTATATTTAA
>Ga0214545_1008994_pt1 | contig 15508 bp, 6 predicted proteins | sample CNSS4metaG_FD_160064 | JGI IMG/M metagenome (GOLD analysis project Ga0214545, IMG submission 160064) | Root nodule microbial communities from cowpea collected in UCLA plant growth center, Los Angeles, California, USA - CNSS4 | ecosystem: Host-associated > Plants > Roots > Nodule | place: USA... | reverse complement strand
TTCTTATTTATATTTTTTTATTTTTTTTTTTTTTTTTTTTTTTAAAAAAAAGTTTAAAAATTTTTTTTTTTTTTTTTTAAAAGAAGATTTTTTTGGCTGCATCTGTTTCTATCTCCTTTTCTCAAGTGCTTTTCACTTTCTGTCAATTTTCAACGAGATTTTAGCTAGTGTTGTAAGCAGGGTAGCAGATGCAGATTCATTCATATTTTTATTTGCCATTGCCATCCCTCCCATTTGGGTATAAATAGAGATTGCTGATGTTGGTGCTCTTCATTGCAGAAGCTCATCTTAAGCATTGTGGCAGTGACCTGAGCATTTAGCTGTTTGAGTAGAAAATATGAGCTACAGCAGCTCCTCAATGAGTTCTGGTCAGTTGTTATTCCACATTGCCATTCCATCTCCCTGAACTCTGCGTTTATTGATTTACTAGTGAACCTTTCTGGCTACTATATCATCTTGGATTTCTGTCATTTTTCAAATGAAATTTATTTCTGCCACGTTTCAGGTAGTGGGAGTTCTAGAAGGGCATTTGAGTTTGGGAGGACCCATGTGGTCAGACCTAAAGGGAAACACCAGGCAACTATAGTTTGGCTACACGGCCTTGGTGACAATGGCTCGAGGTATATCGATAACATGAATATGCTATGCAGTCATATGGTTTAATGAGGAGTGCTATCTTTATTAGAATTGGAATAAATCTAAAGATTTGTTTAAGTGAACAGTTTTCTTCTTTGTGAGCTGGTTGGCAAATGAATTAAAAGGTTATATTTTGAAAAATAAAGCTCATTATACTTAGCAATAAACTGCCATGTACTTTCTCAATGACCGTCCCTGTCAATTTGCATGGTTGAACAGTTAGGAGTGGGTGATGTTTGGAATTTTAATATTTGTATAGGTTTGTTCCTTTTTTTCTATTGGCAGACTCAGTTGAGTGGATACCTTCTCTTCATGCTTGAGAATATGCTTTCAATGAAATGGTGGTTTGATTTCTTTTAATAAATTTAAGAGAGGGGGTAAGGGAATGCTGATATGTTGTCCTATCTTGGTGAAGTTTGTTTATTAAATAAGTTCCTAGACTCCATATCCTCTTTTGGGAGATTCTTGCCAATTGATTGACATAAAAAGTACTCGCCACCAAAAAGGTATTATAAAATTCATTTTACTTCATCTTCTAGCTTGAAAGTTTGCAGTAAAGGAAACCTAGACTCTGAGATTTTTATATGCCAAAAAATAGAAAGGGGACCACTTCACTAGCTATGTTGTTACCAAAACTTAAAGTCGTGTAGGTACTAATCACCAAACAAAGATACAAATAGTTCCAATGCTTAAGTAATAAACTCATGATCGTCATGAATTTGAAATCAGGTTGATTAGTGTCTGTATTCATATAATGCAAATTATGCCATTTATAACGTGTGGCCCAAAATTAGGTAGGGGTGATGTAATTCTCATGTGTATTTAGTCTGCTCAAGCATAATCCTTAGCATATAAATAGTCCTGAATTTTTTTACTTGTTTGTATTCTATAGCTACTTCACAAGTTCCAGATTAGCCTATGGTGAATAAACTGGACTTTTATTTTGTTTTGCAGCTGGTCCCAACTCTTGGAATCTCTTCCTCTTCCAAATGTAAGAATAAGCCAACTTTGGAATTTTTTTCGGTAGTTACTGTACATCTGATGTTGCACCACATGATACTATGCAATTTTGGAAAGCACTTGGGATGCTTGAACGAGCTTCTGCATATGCCCTTTTAGGGAAGAGAAATTAGAAGTAAAAGATAAATGTGACTTCTTCATAAACTAAATTTAGTTTATGCATGTGTTAAAAATAAGAAGTTAGATAAACTATGAGAAAGGTTCTACAAATTAACGTATGCATAAACTAGTTTTAGTTTACAAAAAGACTAATTTCAATTATTTTCTTACATTTCTCTTTTAAAGGCACTTATAAACAAGCTCATCCAAATAGGCTCCTGTTACTCAATCAGTCACCATCTGTTTTCTTGTAATTTATGTTGCAGATTAAATGGATCTGCCCAACTGCTCCTACACGGCCTGTAGCTATATTTGGTGGATTTCCTTGCACTGCTTGTAAGATTCAATGCTTGAAACTATACGTAATTCACTTGCAAACACCATTGTTCGTTTACCATATTCCTTTTCTCTTCAAAATTTGCTTATACACTGCAGTATATTCGATGTAGAACTATAATGCCACCTCCTTTTTAACTGTAAAGAGTACTCTAATTTGATTGAGGCATCTCTACCAGGGTTTGATGTTGGGGAGATTTCAGAAGATGCTCCTATTGATTTGGAGGGTTTAGATGCTTCTGCAGCACATGTTGCCAATCTTTTGTCAACAGAGCCTCCTAACAGTAGGTTTTCCATGATCACTTAAGAAACCCATTGATATGATCTGGCATTTATTTTTTGCTCAAGGGTATATTTCACGATAGGAAAGGATCCCTGACATTATAATAGGCCATTTACCAGTTTTGTATGTGTCTCTCTCTTTGTTAATTTTTATAGGGCCCCAGTTATTCAATATCTATCATGTGAAGATTAACACAAAGTTTGCACATGACCTGGTGGTGTGAAATTTGAACATGAGAGGATCCATTCTCAATCCACTGCATTAACTAGATCTATAATAGGAAATGGCATCATGGAAAACATGATACTTGGTGCTAAGATCGCAAATACAGAATAAACCCCCCTAATCTATGTTTTTACAATCTCCTTAGCCATATATGGATGGGAACATGAAGTGAGCTATTGATCATGACAGTGTAAAGTGAAAGTAAAGGGTTTTCCTGTATTTTAGAAGTGTTCAATGAAATTATCAGAAATATTTGAAGATTACCGAAGTAATCAGCAGGTTTATCCTCTCTATATTCTTTTATTGAGCATTCTTTGGCAAGTGTTGGTTCTGTGAGTATTGTCTAATTACAGGCATACTTGTTGGGGGTGAAAAGGTATTGTACAGGGATAGAGCTTTTTTTTAGTAAGGAAAACAACTTATTTTATCTTTTCACTGTTTCCTTGTTAGTACATCCAGGAATAATAAGCACCACAATCATTTGTTTAAGTAGCAGGAGAAAACTATTCTCAATTTCGTATTTATCCGCACAGAATTTGGTATGCTGGTAGAACTAGAAAAGTTGCAAGCTTACTAGTCCATACCCGAGCCTTTGAAATAACCTTTCACATTTGCAACCAATAAGGTGTTTAGTTTAATATGCATATTGAGTGAAGGCAGTTAGTTATACATTTATATTTTATTCGTGGGAATGTTTGAACTAAATTCAAGTTGCTTGTAATTTACTTTAAATTCTGCTGTTAACTGTGCAGTCAAACTTGGTATTGGGGGCTTCAGTATGGGTGCTGCAACTGCACTTTACTCAGCTACATGCCATGTTTTGGGGCACTATAGGAATGGAAACACTTACCCTATCAACTTAAGTGCTGTAGTTTCTTTGAGTGGCTGGCTTCCTTGTTCAAGGTTTGGTTTCTACCATTTGCCATAGTGAATATGTAAATGATCTACTAATATTACACATCCACCAATAATGTCCTTTCCTTTTCCTTAAGCTATACATTATGTAATCAACTTAGAAGCTTCTAATTGGTCCAGGACCTTGAAGAACCAAATTGAACAATCACGTGATGGCATAAGGCGTGCAGCATCGTTGCCCTTATTTCTCTGCCATGGAAAAGGTATTCATAAGTTCTATCCTTTATCATTATAGCTAAAAGTTCAAATTGTTATTCTTGGGAATCTTTTCCTTTCCAGTTTCCATTCAGAGGCGTACTATATTTGTTTTTCGAATCAATATTTCAAAATTAAACATCTCCTTGATACATTTATATCGAGGAAATGCCTTGTAGGAGTCACTGTCAAAACTCTTGACCTGTAGGCTGTACTTAATACTGACTTTGAAAGTGAACAGTTTTCACTTGAAGAATTCTTTGCTCGAGTTTGTACAGATTTATCACATGTTGCAATCACCAGTCTGAAATTCACCGTTTCTTGATTTCACCAAGTCAAGATCTTCATTTGATTCAACTTTTTGACAAATTTTTCTGGTTTCTATGAATTATCTGAACTTCTAACAAAACTATAGTATTCATTCTTTACATCATGTATGCGAGCTTGTACAAGTTTCCGCAATATACTTTGCTTCAATTATCTGTTGAAGTTCAGATTTTGAAGTCATACGATAAAATCTTGAATCATGCAGCATAGTTCTGATTTATTCCTGATCAAAGTTTGAATTGTTTTTGCAGGTGATGATGTGGTTGCATATGAACACGGAGAGAGGTCTGCAATGGCCTTAAGTTCAGCAGGATTCCCAAATCTTATGTTTAGGAGCTACAATGGGTATTCTGCTTTGTGCTGCTTAGTCTATCACTTATCATATTTGTGGATGACACTGGTGTAATGAATAGCTTATTCTTGTTCTGCAGGTTAGGTCACTACACAGTCCCTGAAGAGACTGATGAAGTATGCAGGTGGCTAACTTCAAATCTGGGATTGGAGGGGTTTCGGTTGAACTAGAGAAGAAAAGTTGAATGAGGTGACAAATATAAAAACATAGTTTTTAATTTAGGCGAATGAAAGAGGCGCTATAGAATAGATAGTGGTGTGTGGTGGGGGTATATTGGTTATGGTATAGCTGCTTCCTTCTCTCTTTTATATTTTCATGCTACTCAATAAATGTTCTTAAACTTTAGTGCTTTGGTGGAAGGACATGGATAGTTTCCTTTACATCCAGCAAATTTTGTTTACTTTTCATTTGGGCATGGATATGTATGTTGCTTTCTGTATTCATATGCTGTCTTAAATAAACTCTAATTTTATAAGCAGATATGATTAGGTTAACTATTTTGTTTGCCAATTCTCTTCATTGAGCTATGTGAATTGTTAAGAGTAAATATTTCATAATTTTTTTTTTTTACTTTTATCGTAAATCCATTGAATATAAGATGTTTGGAATAAATCAATGTTGACTGTTATCCAAGTTATGTAAATGCATTTTGGAAAACATTTTCTCGAATTGATCTATTATGTCCCAGAAAGCAAAATGGGATACAGAAAGAAATTTGATGGGTGCAGGAAGAAACACCCGTTTTTTTATCATATATGAGTTGCAAACTGAAATGGGCTTTTATGGGTATTAGTTGAAACTAAAACTAAATCGAAAAATGGGTTATTTATGATAGTACTCCCATATTTTCTAGCTGCACCACCAAACTTTTAAAAATAACATTTTACTTTTTTTAAAGAAACTTCCGGATTACTTCTTTTAATAATCTTCGAGTTTTTTGGAACAAAAATTTCAAAATAGGATTACTGAAACAAATTTTTTGAAATACATAAAATATAATCCGGAACAATCTTTTTGGAATGAACGTTTTAAAACATGATACCTTTTGGAAAGAGTTTTCTAAGATAAACTTTTCAAAATGTGGTATGGAATGAACTTTTTAGGAGGAGGATATTTTAGTCCGCATATATTAATAGAAGGGTGCAGGGTGCAGGTAGTAGTGATAGGGGTACAGAAAGAAAAAGTCTTTATGGTATCGCATTTGTTTGGCCCAAAAGAGATACTTGGCTAGTTACAGTGTTATTCTATGCTGTTAATCATTGGCAAGGACTTCCTGCACCCTATCAAATTTCTTGCTGCACCCCAAAAAAAAAGTTTTCGGAAAATTATTTGGTTTAAAAAGGATTTTTTTTTTCACTTAAATGTTAATAAGTTAACATATTTTTTCTTCTTAAAAAAGTTTAAATATTTTCGCTTTTTATGTGGACAAAAATGGGCCCGTAAGCAAATTTATGAAAAACAAATATACACTTACTTTGTTTACAAACACCAAGAGAGTCATTACGCATGTTAAAAAAAATGTGCATAAAATAACACAAGAACCATTCTTTATTTATTACACCATTCAAGAAATCCACCATTCAAGAAAACCTATTCAATTATCAAACGATCGAAAATCTTGAATACATACACTAAACTAGGATTTTTGTTTGAGAAATATTTCAACATTTCGTTTTTTAATATACTTTTATTAACTGAAATGTACTAATTAATAATTACGAAATTTGGTTTCACAACTTATTTAACGACTTTTAAGTCTTATTTTTCTTTATCTTTGATGGAAGAATCTTCTTTGTAGGAGTTAAAGTGAAAAAATTCCATTATTATTTTTACTTGTACAAAATATATATTTCTACTTCTTTAACAATTGCTTTATCCCATTGCAAGAGATATTTACTTTACCCTCAATAGTGAAAAATTCATTATATTAAATATACCATAATTTATGTACTTCTAAAGCATGCGATTATAAAATGTGAACAGCATCACCTTTCACACTGTAGTCAAATATTTTTTTTGAAATATTATCGATAATTCACGCAACTCTTTTCAAAAGCAACTTTAAAAAACTTATATTAGAAGTAAAATTTCGTTATAATGAAAATTAAGATTTATTCTTACAAAAGTAAACAAAAAGGAAAATAAAAGTTTCCTTACAAAGAAGATCAGATCGTAACGCACCGATCTAATGGAATAATTCTAACAAATAGAATCCCGTATGTATATGGTTTAAAAAAACATTGACAGAAAGTATATAATAATCAATTGTTACTGTCATCATAATATATTAAAAGGAATACCCGAAAGGCACATCACAATGTCTTAATTATAAACTAAACACAGATTAGATTAAACTAAAAATTTGTTCACAAAACAAGAAACTATAGAATAACAGTATACAAGGAGAAATGCTCAAGAATGAGCAATAAAGGATCTAGGAAGCCTAATTACGCAGTAGCTTCCCGCCAACGTCACGATCACCAAGAGTCTTCACATCTACTCACACCAAGGATTTGGTGATCATCACAAAAAGAAAAAACCAAACAGAAACACAGACACAAAGAGGAAGGGTAATCTAGAGATAAAATAATTTTCATCATATTAGTATACAAGCATATTTTTAAACACACAAGGCATGAAGGCAAAAAATGCAAGACCCTCAAACTCAATTATCCGGATTATGCATTTGATATAAAATCCTAAAGGAATTATGCATCTGTGTTGGTTTCTAAACTCTGCAGAGTCTAGATACAATGAGTTATCACCCAACCACACACAAGGTTAATCCATGATCATCTAAGACTATTATCTCGCTTAGGCAAAATGCTTCGCTTAAGCGACAACTCCTGCAGAGGCAAAGAGGAGTTCTCTGCGACTCTCGCTTAGGCTAGAGATTCTCACCTAGGCGAGAATAGCAGATTCTCTCATGCTCCTGCTGCATGCAAGAATTGAAATTCATCCAGAAACACATACAATATATTTTCAGATCATCACAAGCATCATCCAAGTACCACAAACACGAAACCAAACTAAAACAAATAGGATATTGTAAAAACATGAAAACTCTAACTTCCCTTACCTCGAAACTGATTAAAAACATGAAAACTCTAACGTAAGAAACCTTAAAAGAGGAGCACTAGGACTTGGAGCAGATTTGAAAAACTGAAAAACAAAACTATGGGAGACAAGAATGAGACCACGATAGAGACTCATACATAACTAGAGCTACCAAACAGAGAACAACGAAGAAATGGAGTTTTAAAGTTTAATTTACGTGGTGAAAGATGGTTTCCGCCAACTCTGGAAGGGGGATTATATAGCTACCCTAATACAACTCCTACTTTTCAGCATTGAGAGAAAGAGTGAGAACTATTTTTTTTTTTTTTTTGAATGAGACAGAATGAGAGAATTAAGGGTTGAAAGGGAGATCTTGAAATATTAAGTGGACTTCAGGACCTCAAATAAAAAAAACTAGGCCCAAATCCTTGGTGACAGAAAAACTGATCTTACGGATATTAAGATTTATTTCTTGCAAAATCAAACAAAGGCGTACATCAATTTTTAAAACACACACATCAATATTTAAGTTTACTCAGCAATTTTGGTCGAAAACTGTCTAAAATCAAAGAAGATGAACATTTTGGGGACTCTCAGAGCATATTAAAAAAGATATTGGAGGTCTAAAAAGTAAAAGAAAAGAGAAAACTTTTATCATTCTGATGGCGTCACTCATATCTTTCTACCAACTCACGTGCATGCAACCATAAAAAACGAATTATATATATATATATATGTAACTCTAATAATACATACATTTTTATTCTAATTATATTTCAACATTTGTAATTGGGTTTCTCTGTTGTATTGTACAAAAAGAAAATTATATATATAAAACTCAGACGAAGACAAATTCGGAAACAGTTAAAACTACTACCCATGATATTGTAAAATTGGAAAAATTCTCAAATCAAAGTGCATGTAATAACGTCTCTGTCTCTTGTTTATTTTTTTTTTTATAATATGTGAAATAGATGTAGGTTTAATTTTTGATGAGCTAATTAAATTAATTTTTATAAATTTGTGTCGATCAAAATCAAAATTAAATTATGAAGAATTGAATGTTAAATCTAATTTTATTCTAATAATTCATTCTAATAAATCTTACTTGTAAAATGAAATTTGAATCTATTTACATATTTTAATCATTTTATAACTATTCGATGTCAAACTGTGAAACTTAAAAAAAATTGACAGAAATGTATAAGTTATAATGTATATATAAAAAAATAGGATAACATAAAAAAAAGGAAAAAGTAAAGAGTAGAAGTATACGTTAGATAGGTCTGGTGACATGGTGATGCATGGAAGCATTTCCCAATAAGAGAATCGAATCAGTACTCTCACTCCCCTTTCTTTTTGCTTTCACAGCTTGCTACAGCCTTCTTTACCATTCCCCAAGAAAAATGGTGGGTGATTTCTATTAGTTTTAAGATTTTCTTCTTTTTTTTATTTTTTTCTGGGGTTTTTGGAGCTATATGTGTTTTCCCTCTTTGAGAGAAAGAGAGAGAGAAGGAAAAAAAAGAAGGAGAGAATATGCGATAATGAGGAAGGAAAAGAAGATGACAGCGAAAAAGCCATATCAGTGTAACGAAGGGGAAAAAGGAAAAGAAAAGATGGTCAAAATTTGAACCTCGAAGACTTCTCTTCCATCATCATCAACTTCGACTATCTTTATCGAAACTCTACCAGGTTTTGCTCCTTGCTTTGATTTTTGAACTATTATTCCTTCAATTCCAATCAACGTTTAGTCATCGTTTTTCTCTTTCACTAAGTGCCATCATCCAAGGACGTTCCTTCAACTAATAATGCCCATGCAACTTTTGCTTTAACATCGCCTACGTCGAGGAGAGCTATACACAATTTCACCCTCTGACATGCACGAGTGATCCTCATTTTTTTTTTCATTTTAATATACTTCAATACAGATTTACATGTTTTGCAGTCCAAAATCTCGTCGCCACTATCATTACTAAAACCATATGCATGTGTTTTCATTCGGGACCACTTCAATTAAATAAATATCAGGATTATGTAGAATGGTTCGGAATGGCAACATTAATAAGGTTTAGGTGGTGGAGTAGGTATAAAATATTAAGATATATAAAGAAGATTACACAAGAAGAAGGTTATGTGTGATATTATAATAATGCTTTTGACTTACGCCCAAAAGAAATTAAGTGGGAAGTACAAAAGAGGAATATTCAAAAATGAAAAGCAGAAGCGATTTTTTGAGAATTATTTATGAATATGGGAATTGAATAAGCTGGTCCACTACTAAGCACACTGGGGTCAACAATCTCTGAGATTAAGGTTTTCCTTGAAGTGTGAGGAATATTCATTTTGTCTGCTCATAAACAATGAATAATTTTCTCTCCTTCTTATCCACTCCTCTCATTGATCAATGACATCAAAAAGATGCAGTCGGAGACCATGCGGTGGGTGAGATATCGTAAGGTAATAATGTAATAGTCCCGCCACTTCACTATAAATGAGGGTCCAATTAACACATATCTCCACAGTCAAAAAGCTCTTTTGCTATCATTTATGGACTACAAGATTTAAAAGACAGGGCACGGGCAATGCCCATTGTGCTGTTTAGAGGTTGCAATGCATAATGCATGCTAATTTTGCTTTATGTGGGGACACAAAAGACCAGCTTGACAAAGTTGAACAACTTATACTCATAATTTCCATAATCAATTCTCATATTTTTACGTGCATCTCCCACAACCCTACACAATAATAACTTTTTATTTATTATACAATTAATAGTGTATGGAGTGGCACTTGAAAAATTCCTTTCACCTTTTTTCCATATTTAGTTTATGATGATATCACATTGGGTTCCAAGCAAACAAAAAAATAACCACCCATTCTTCTGCCTGCACTCTTCGATCTGCTCGATTTTCGAGGCCCTAATTGCCAGTATATAAACCACCTCAGCCTCTGCACTCATCTGCACCACAACCACCACACTTCACTGCTACCACTCTCTCTCCTTATTTAACTTCTTCCACTGACTGCTACCACTCTCATTCTCCAGAGGTGAATTCAAAATATTCTTCCTTTTTCAGTTTTAACGTTTCTCTCTTCTTCTTTTCCCATGCACACCTTTTCCTTCTGCAGTACTCTGTCATTCTTTTATGTTATAACATTATATATGGTGTAGAATAAAACTTACATGCACCATCAACTGGTTTTTAACTTTTATTATGTGTTCTCCAGAGAGGAATTGTGTAGTTCTGGTTTTGATAACATGCTAAGAGAAACACTCCAGAAATTGATTGAATGCTAATTTTTGTGTATATATATATATGCATGGTGGAATTTGGAAACTGTGAAGGGAAAATGAGCAGACCAGGGGATTGGAACTGCAGGACATGCAACCACCTGAACTTCCAGAGAAGAGAATCGTGCCAGCGATGCGGGGAGCCAAGGAGTGGTGGCGGCGACTACGGCGCCGCCTTCGGAGGCAGAGGCTCTTCCTCCTTTGGCTTCACCACTGGCCCTGATGTTCGCCCCGGTGACTGGTACTGCACCGTCGGAAACTGTGGAGCCCACAACTTCGCCAGCCGCTCCAGCTGCTTCAAGTGCGGCGTCTCCAAGGAGGACTCCTCCACCGGATCATACGACGTCGACATCACCCGAATGAGACCCTTCGGCTTCGGCGCCGGCTCCTCCGCCCGTCCCGGCTGGAAATCCGGTGACTGGATATGCACCAGGTACATATATCACTTCATTCAATATCACATTTAAGGGTTTTATTATTATACTTTTTTTTAAGAAAAAGAAAAGAATTGCAACATATTTGAATACAAAATAACTTACTACCATACTATCTGTGTTTGTATATCAATTAATATTATTAGGATAATTTAAGAAAAAAAAAGTATGAGTAAATAAAACAGTATAATGATATTGATGACAGGTCTGGATGCAACGAGCATAACTTCGCGAATAGAATGGAGTGCTACAGATGCAATGCACCCAGGGACTCTAATAGTGGCAGACCACCATATTCATCGTAGAGTTCCTGATCCATGTGGTAATTTTAATGATCTTTTATAATGAAAATAATTTCATCATGAATATAATATAGATAGTAATTACATACACTGATGATCCTTTATTTTGTAATTTACAGCTTTGCTGTCCCAGGAGAGAATCAAGAGGCTATCCCTATTTCCCAGTGACAGTTACTTTTTTTTGGACTCTTGCCTCCACATGTTACTTTCTTCTTCAACATCATTATCTCATGCGGATATTTATTTTTGCTTTTTTTTCTTTTTTAATTTGATTTTCTTCCAGCTAGGAAGCTTTAGGTGAGTTATGATTTTGAGGTTTTGCTGGTGCTGAGTGATTCTGTATATGACTCAGCAGACTTTTTTTAAGTATCAACAATTTAATATCAGTGTTAATGTGTTTTGAGAAGAGTTAGCTATAGCTATAGCTATAGCTATAGCTAGTTAGCTTCTAAGCTCACTATGATTTGGTGCAAAGCGTTCTTTATCTAATTCTCAGATATGTGTTCAGAAAAGATGCTCTTTGCTTCTGTCTTTCTCTCTTTAACTCTCACATCTACACATAGATGTGTGTAGCTTTACAGTGGGGACGTGGTCCAAGGAATAATTTCATTCATAACATATAACTGTAGTCGTAAAACTCAATGTTACAGTCTATGTTCTTTAATGTAAGGACCACTATCAAACAGTTTGGTAGTATAACAGTGTGATGCATGCATAATCTTATTCTTTGAAAAGGATTGAACACGCGCGGTTTCTCATTTTCAAATGAAGAAACAATGTTAGCCTAACCATAACCATATATAGGTCAAGACAAACCCACCAATATGTTGCTTTTATTGTTCTTTCTTTGCTGAGAAGGAACACCAAGCTGCAGTATGCTGAACAAATTATAGTACCATTTGCTAGTAAGGACAATGGAAGTATTTGTTCGTACAGAAATTACTAATACTTCTGAATCGCATCATGTTTCTAATCTTTCAATTAATATCTAAAAGAAAAATGTCAATAATTTTTTTCATGAATTAAAATATTTAAATACATTTTATGTGAAAATTAATTAAGATCACGGATAAATATACGTTGATTACCTTAGATTTTCTCATATTCATGTTGCATGACTAATAGGTCTAATTATATTACTAGTCACAGAAAGAAAAGAAAATGGCTGTAAATTTTACTCCCTTTATGTATTGCAGGAGACCTTTAGAAAATAAAGTAGTAAAAGCAGTACATAATTATATGGATCACGTTTAATTAGATAAAGTGATTTGATAAAAGTTAATATTCTGAATGATTTAAAGCGTTTCAAAATTTACATATCATATATGAATAAAAAATTGTGATATTTTGAAATTTATATAAAAAAAAAAACTTAATAACTTAAAATATTGATATTTTAGTTATATTTTTTATTTTTAATTTAAAACACTAATATTTATATATATGATTATATTATTAAAATTGGTTGTAAATATGTTCTTTATAAAGTGTCGTAGAGTAATTTTTTTCTTGATAAAAGAATTCGTGATTTATTTCAAAGTGTCAACCAATCATTGTTGGAATTTTTCAAAATTTTAAGATAGTATTTTTGTTTTTTGACCCTTGTTTTCCTCTTTTAAAATTATGATGTAATGTTTATGAAATATTTGTGAAGAGAGAAGGAGCTAATCCAACCAAAGGGAGTTTATTATGCAATGGAGAATTTCTTAAAAATTTGTTTAGAAAAGAGTGAAATACGATAATTTCTTAATTGTGTTACGAAAATTTATAATTCAAGATAGTTAATATTTATTGGGTTTTTTTATGACTGTTTTATTGCAATTCACATTAAATTTATTTCTTTCCCAAGCTATTTCTTTGTTTTTCCCGAGTTCCCTAGCTATTTCTATTTATGGTATTTTAAGTATATATCCATTTAAGATCTCTAAGACAGGTGAGTAATTTTGTTGTCAGTTTTCTTTTTCTTCTTACTACACTTTTAAGTCTAAATCACATTTATACGAGATGCCCTAACTTTTCTAAATGATTGATATGATTTGATAGAAGGAGATCCAATAAATAAAGAACCATATTTTTTCATAACTATGAAAGTTAATTATATACTAATTTTAGATTATTAAATAATACTGGCAGTGAGAAATGGTGTTAAATTATTTTAACTTTATGAATGTTTTTTCCATTTTCGATTTATGATTTGAACAAGCCTATGAGAATCCTTTCTCTCGTGTATTAAATTGTTGTCTTCTTAAAAAGTTTTATTTATAATATTTGTTACATACCCTACGTCTCAGTGACGAGTTAGTTTTCCGTATAGCGTGAATCTATGTATATAAAAATAATTTTGAAAAACAATTAATATTGTAATTTTTTTACACATTTGAGTCATTGAAATATTTAGTAAAATAAAATGAATAGTTAATAAAAAACTTGAAGATTTAAATTTATTATTATCACAAATAAATTAAAGGTATATTATGAAAAAACTAAAATAAAACAGCAAATAGAATTTAAATTTATAATTGTAGGTACGAAAATATAAATAAATATAAATAATTTATACTAAATTATATTACAATTTAATAAATAACTTCATTTATTAATTAATTAATTTTTCAGTTAATTTTTAACATTCAGTCAAAATAATGACATTAATAAAATAATAAATAAAATATTAAGTTATATTTATCACATAAATAATTATATATAACATTAAATCTTCATAAAAAAAACATATGCGTAATTACGCACGTTATATATATCATGGAAGAATTGAGAGAAAAAAAAATTATACATGTAGATCTGTTAATTAACTTGGACGGACACTAAATTATGTAATCAACAGATATTTAAGAGACAATAAATTAATATATCTAGTTTACTTCATACTTTTTCTTTTATGTTGATAAAATAATAACTTTATCTATTTTATATTGTTTGTAAATTTTAATTGAGTACAACTTTCTTCAAACTTCCTACAATGAGTCAGGATCATAATGGTTATGATTGTAAAATCACTTAATTGAAATCAAAATTTCAAATCGATGTTAATTGTGGTTGTTTTTTTCAAAATTTAAGCATGAGTTTAAGTGTCATATTGAATAAAAATGAAAAAGTTAAATATTATATGAAGATGAAAACCTATAAACTCTAATTAATTATGAGATAAAATTGTATGTCCAAAACTATACAAAGAATGCTAAGAAGATGCAAAGAGCAGTGATTATTGTTGTAAAACTTGGTACAACAATTATTATTGTAGAAATATGTTCTCTGTCTGTAATTTTGTGAAGGAATATTTTGTATAATATGAATGTAGGAAAGACGGAATTTTTAGTGTATATATTATGTAAATGAGTTTGAATATCTCTAATATTCTATTATTAGTGTATTCTTTCTTTTGGTGATAAAAAAAAAGTAGTATTTCCTGTAAGAAATGAAGAATATAAGTATGATTAGTGTTTAATTTCATGAAAATGGATGGATGTAGGAAGAAATCGGGAAAGTAAATTACGAAAGCTAAAGTAGAAGCCAAAAGGAACAAGGCAAGCCGCTACTAAAAGCCCACGGGAGTCTTAAGTAAATCTAATCAAGATTTAAACACAAATTAATCCCCTTAATCAGATAGGAGAACATCACAACAACAAAGGAAAATGTTAGCCCACCAAAAATACACAATATTTAAAATATATATATATATATATATATATATATAATATATATATATATATATATAATATATATATATATATGATTATTATTATTATTTGAATCCAAACTAAAATTATATATTAAAATTGTAAAAATAAAATAATATAAATTATTATAATCACAAAAATATTATTATTTTATAGATTAGATATTTCATTAATAAATATTATTAAATTATCTTAAAGTATTTGAAAAGAATACATATTAAACAGAGATATGTACTTTAAATTAAAGTATGATGTATAGCTGTACAGAAAAAAAAAATACATATATATATATATATATATATATATATATATATATATATATATATATATATATATATAT
>Ga0214545_1008992_pt1 | contig 15510 bp, 10 predicted proteins | sample CNSS4metaG_FD_160064 | JGI IMG/M metagenome (GOLD analysis project Ga0214545, IMG submission 160064) | Root nodule microbial communities from cowpea collected in UCLA plant growth center, Los Angeles, California, USA - CNSS4 | ecosystem: Host-associated > Plants > Roots > Nodule | place: USA... | reverse complement strand
TTTATTATGTATTTATATTAAATGTTATGTTTAAATAAAAGAAATAAAAAATAAAAAATTTAATTTTTATTAATTTCTAATATGCATTACCTACAATTTAAAAAAAAATTATATTTTTATATTATATATATATATATATATATATATATAAACTAAAAAAAATGAAAATTTTGGGGGGGCCAGGCCCCTCCCTACCCCATGTAGATCCGCCATTGGTTGACGTAGATATATTTTTTCCATCTTCTTCCCAAATATTCTTCTTGAAAAAAGAATAAATTATTTTACTCTTTATCATAATTTTTTTAATACAAAATTTATCACTTTTTACCTATTTAGAAAATAAAATTATTCATAAGAAGAAATTGATGGGTCTAAAATATTCCTTAATCACGTATACTTGTATAAAATTTAATATCATCATAAAAAAATATCTTGAATCACGTATACTTTTCAAAGATTTATATATACCTTATGCGCATTTCTAAATTTTCTTCCACTTATATTATTTCAATTTCAGTTCTCGCAACATTTATCCGCATAGTATTTCTCTCAACCTCTTCTTCCATTAAATCAATCAAAAATACACTACATAATTAAAAAATATCTAATACTACAAAAAAAATGATTTTTTTTTCATAGACAAAATTTGTATACAATGCATAAAGTTCGTTGGTAATTGAATATTATCCACGGATTATATACACACTTACATATTGAAAAAGATTCGTTAATAATATTATATGTAGATTTTATTCGTAGATAATGAAATTTGTAGAAAATTACATACGTATTTCATATGTAATGCTAGATAAATTAAAACGAAATAATTCATAAGTAAGTTATATATGTTTTAATCTGTAGGTAATGTTAGATGAATAGATAGTGTACAAATTACATATGGAATAATCCATAGGAAATGTTGGATGAATTATTTGGCATTTAAATTTGTGTCATATGTATTGTTCAAATTAAAAATTATATTTTGTTTTTTTTTTCCAAATTTTTTATTATTTACTATCAATTGCAATGAAATTTAAATTAAACGAAATAAAATTTTGCCAACACAGCGTTGACACTAAAATTGGATACCATAAAAGTGCTAACAAAATTTAGAAGTGCAAAATTTTATATACTTAATATTTAGAATAGTTATGTTTATGTTGGTGTTGATCTTTGATAACTTTGTTGTTGGTTATTTTGTTACGATTGCTCTCGGTTTTTGTTGAACTTGGCCTATTATAAATATTCGATTAATATTTTTCTATATAAAGACAATTTCAAGAAAAATGTTAAAGTTTTATATATTATATTCAAGAAAAGTTGTGATTACCTAATTCTAAATTCCATCTATATGTTATTAAATATGTACTTAATCCGAATGATCTTGAATCTGAAAAAAGAAATCCAATTCCAACCATTAAAATCCACATTCAACACATTCTAGGATTGTATGTATAAAATTTGTACGTAATTTACAATTTATCTACATATTTTAATATACATGGTTAGTTAATCATCAAAATTTTTAGAGCAACATAAGGTTCAAACTAACAATAGATTTCAACTTTTTCCATCTTTTACATATTTGTTAATTCAAAAATAAACTTAACAAATTAAGTTAGCTTTTCTTATTTTAAATCTCTTATTCTTCATAGCAATAACTATGTATCCAAAAGAAGAAAATCCAAAGATTTGTGGAAATAAAAAAATACCAAAACAATTTGTTTATACAAAAATGTGATTTTATTTTGAAAAGGATGGAACAATTTAAAAAAAAAAATACAGAGAAGGTTCGATCATTTCACTATTTTTGAAAAACAAAATAACATACGCATCCATTATGCAACATTCTCAACAATGTATACATTTTAAAAATTTAACAAGAAATGACAGTAGAAATCTACTGCACCAGATTTAAGTGTTAAAAAAATCGAAAAAGAAAAGTAAGAAAATGAAATCATATTCGATATGGCAAAAATATAAAAATTAAAATCACATGAAGTTATTTTTAGTAAAGTATTCACAATTTTCCGTCACATTCTAATAGAGGCTAATTTTGGAGCTACAAAACAACTTATTTGACCTTTGAATTATTACTATGAGTTTATTTAAATTAGATATTTTTAATGAGTTTTTTAAAATATATTAATAATTAATTATTGAAGTTTTAGTTGTTTTTTATGGTTATTTATTTTAAAATACTATGCATATTTTCTTTGCAAATGACCGGTAAGTTACGTATTAAAAGTGTTAGTATTTGAAATTAAGAGAAAATAAAAAATTTAGTTAATATTATATTATAAATTATAATAATAAAACAGAGAGGTGTTTACAAACATTTAATATAATATATTTAATAAAGATAATAAACAACGCCTATTTAAATATCAGACATACCACTGCTATTTTGTAATCAATAGTTAAATTTTATTTAACATTTTCTCTGTATCTTTCTAATCGTTGGATTTCTGTAAATAAGAAAAAAAATGCTTCCGTTTAATATTTTCCTTTTATGATAAGGCCATCGTAGGCCTCAACGTGTACTCTGACATCTAGCTGTCATTCCAAAGTCCCACATGAAAATTTATTAAAAATTAAAATTAAAATAGAATATACAAAGCCTTAAAAAATCAGACTAAAGTTATGATAAAATATATATTTCGCGGAACATGGATATACTGTAAATTTTATGAAAAAATATCTAAATAAATAGAGATAAAATATCAAATTATTTATATTATTTTTTATAAATAAAAACTAAATTAGTTAATTTATCAACACAATTATTTTTTTCATAAAAAACATAAACTTTTTAACTTACATATATGGATAAAAAATGTAATTATTATCCTCTTCTACGATTCTATTCTAAAAAATTGTTCATTGATCCAAAAAATATGATGGACTAAATAAAATCACTTTCTGATCAAATCCTCAACCCTCTCCCACCAAATTCAAAATAAATAATGTATCCTTATAAAACAGAAAAATTACCTACAAATTCATTTTAATATTCTCTAAAAATCCAAAGTTAAATCAGGATAATTTTTAGTTACATAATGAATATTCACTTTAAATCAATCAATATATGAAACTTGTTACATTACATCCATACTCTATCCGATTTAAATATTAAAAAAACTCAACAAAAAAAATCAAAGACATTTTTTCCAAATTCAAAATAACAGTAATTGCTTTTAATCTATTTTTCTTTTCGCTAATCCTTACTTTCTCTACCTAAATAAGAGTTGGTTCAAAGTTCTCTTTTCTAAATAAAGAAAAATATTTAAATCTTTTGTTTGCAGTACAAATTACAATATTCAAAAAATTATTTATTATTCCTCTTTTAGGTTTCTTTCTTCAAAATACTAAAAGTGAAAACAAGGTATACTTACAAAAGGGAATATTATATATTATCAAAAAATTTAAAAAAGATAAATGAAACGGGACAATTTCACCTCTAAAACGTATCCATATATAATAAAGAGAAAATAAGATTACTTTACATAAATATAAAAAAGTAAAAGAAAAAGCTTTATAAATATTTTATTAAAATCTAGAAGACGTTTGTCTTTCTGGGTTTCTAAAAGAAAAAACATTTAAACAAATCCTAAAAAACCAAGTAATATGTATTTAATAAGGTTGTACGAAATCACATGCATATTCTTTAATAATTTACCGACTTCAAAAAATAAATGCTACATTTTAACAATACAACGTTAATAATACTATTTGTTTTTATCACTGATTTAAATTTATAATCAATGCATCAATCAGTTAAGAGGCATGATAGTCGAAGTTTTGAACATACTATCATCATTTACTTATAAATATTCATCTCAGAATCATGTTTTCAGGAGTCGATCAATCCGGTTTACACGAGTTGATTCATCATGATTTTAACTCATCACGGTTAGTGGATTAAGTAGGTAAGCTCACCAACTCACTTGAAAAAATATTTATTTATTTATTTTGAAGTATTCAAATACTTAAATATTTTTTTAGCAACTCATGAGATGACAATCACAGTAAAATCAATAACCAATGTCTTCATCATGCTCACCACTAATATATGATGAATTGTTTTCAAGAAAGTATCATATAATTCAAGAAAACATGATTAATATTACACATTTTCTGTCATGCTATTCAACAAAATATAAATAAAAAAACCACACATTTTGTCATGCTAATATAGAAAAAAAAATGTTTATAAGACAATTGCTTGTGTATTTACTATGAAGATTATAGTTAAAGATTAAAGTATCACAGTATATAACTTGACAATCAAATTAATTAAACATTCAAAGTATCTAATATTATTGAGCAACATTCTAATATTTAAAAATATGAAATTATGAACCTATATAATTAGGAGTAGTAAATAATTATTAAAAAAATTAAAAAAAATTGTAAAAAAATGTTGTGGGTTAAGTGGGCCAACCCACCTCCAACCCAACTTGAACCCGTTTAACCTGTGGGTTAAGTGAGTCAGGTTGAATTCAATCCACTTTTGAAAAAATTGATTTTTTTCTCAACCCAACCCGGCTCGAACCTGTGATGAGCTGGGTTGGCTCACGGGTTGAAATTCATTTTGACATCTTTAGATACCACGAAGAGGTGTAGTATGGCACTACTTGCATTCTCAATGGTTCTCTTTGTTATTGTATCAGGTTAGGAATCATCTTTTGACGCAAACACGTTATTTTCAAAAAACTTTTTTTATGTAATGTATTATTATCTCTTAATTTGTATACATAGATATGAGTATGAAATCTGAAGCAAGGGAACCTATTGAGGGCACTCATTGTATTAGCGATCCAGATTGTGTACATCGTCCTTGTGCATCATGTGCTTGCAAAGGTATCAACAATTGTTGTGTATGTGAATCAAAACCTTTTTTTTTATGATTTTTGTATTAATGCACCCGCAAATTGAGTAGTAAGGTTTTCTCATACAATCCCAAGAGAGAATCACAACAATAAAGGATTGTAGTTTCTTTTTAATTGAGTTTGCAAATAAAAGTTCGGACTTTGGCTTGTATATCTTTGGTAAGATTTATGCTTTATGCACTTTTCTTAATCTTTCTTATTATCCAACAAAATTATTTTAAAAGAAGCACGACTGTTGTAATATAAGGAACGAAAATGCTGATAAAAAATATTAGTACCGAGTAGAGATATCAAAACGAATTTCAACCCGTGAGTCAACCCGACTCGCCATGGGTTCGAACGGGTTGGGTTGAGAAAAATTTAATTTTTTCAAAAGTGAGTAGAACTCAATTCGGCTTACTTAACCCACGGGTTGACCCACTTAACCCCCTAACATTTTTTTACAATTTTTTTTTAATTTTTTTTAATAATTATTTACTACTCCTAAATATATAGGTTCACAATTTCATATTTTTAAAGACTAAAATGTTGCTTAATAATATTTGAATAGTTTTAATGTTTAATTAATTTAATTGTTGAGTTATATACGTCAATACTTCAATCTTTAACTATAATCTTCACCGTAAATTACTCAAGCAACCATCTTATAAACATTTTTTTCTAAATTAGCATGATAAAAATGTGTAGTTTTTTTATTTATATTTTGTTGAATAACATGACAAAAAATGTGTAATATTAGTCATTTTTTTTTTTGACTATTTGGAGACTTTTTTGGAAACAATTCATTATATATTGGTGATGAGCATGGTGAAGACATTGATTCTTGATTTTATTGTGATTATCATCTCATAGCTAGGTTTCTTAAAGAATTATTTAAATATTTGAATATTTAAAAATAAATAAATAAATAATTTTTTTATGTCGGTTGGTGATTCAACCCAATTAACCTACAAATTCGTGGTGGATTAAGCTGGATTGCAAAATTTTTGGCTCACTTGGGTTCATTCATTTTCAACCCGACTCATGATAAGTCAATCCGTGTGAGCTGGATTGGTTCACTTCAACATGTCAGGTACTAGAATACGAAACAATATTTTTATGTATTTAACACATGATGCTGAACAAAAAGAATCTTTGTTATATATATATATATATATATATATATATATATATATATATATATATATATATATATATATATATATATATGAATTAAAGTGCAAATCGAGAGTGAGTTTAAAATTATGAATTCGACTAATTTTAAGAGAATTACTTTTTCTCTTGATAATTCGTTTATTTGAAATATAATAATTGTAATAAATAAGTAATTACACTTTTAAACAATTGGCGATTAGTTTACACATATGTATTTATTATAATATAAAATGTAAATGAAAAAGCTTTATAAATATTTCATTAAAATCCAGAAGATGTTTGCCTTTCTGGATTTCTAAAAAAGACATTTAAAAACTCCTAAAAAAGGCAAGTAACATGTATTTAATAAGGTCATACGAAATTACATGCATATTTATTAATAATTTACTACCTTCTAAAAATAAACTACATTATAACAATACAATGTTTAATAATACAATTAATTTTATCACTGATTTATATTTATAATCAATGCATCAATCATTAAGAAGCGTGATAGTCAAAGTTTTGAACATACTATATATGATCATTCATTTTGTATATAAAGCAAGGTTGAAGATGATGTTCTATACCAAAATGGATTCTTCAAGAAAATATTCTCTGACATTGGCATTCTTATTGGCTTTTTTCATCATTTCTTCAGGTCACAAATCACACTTTCTTTCCATTCTATGTTTCACCATGATTTATTTTTTATAATGTTTAGTATTTTTTTTTCTCTGGAATCAATTTATTTTGGCTTATATTTTGATTTGTTGTATTATATATTTGCATGCAGATATGATGATGAAATCTGAGGCAGAATTGTCAGAGATTACAGATGCGCGTTGTAGCAAAGACTCAGATTGTAAAAAATATTGTCCAAAATGTGTTTCATGTAATTGTATGAAAAACGTATGTTTCTGCGAAAATCCACCTTTACCTGATGATACTCCACCATTCTGAGTACGCTGAGATTGTGATGTAATCAATTTTAATTAGAATAATGAAGGATTCTGAATCTTATAAACACAACTTTTTATTAGAAATTTCCGTCTCATGTATTTTACTTTACTCTATCCCCTAACATTTCATCCTCACAAATTGAACCAAAATTTTGATAATAATTAATTCGAATTTTCACTAAAATTTAAAAAGCCAAAAATATATTTAATCTATGACGTAAAAAAATCTGAATTGAATGGAAAGGAAAATGGTAAAATAGAAAAATCATAAAAAAAAATATGACTTACTATGACGTAGTTTGCACCGCCTATCATAGTAATTTGGACTTATTATGACGTACTTTGCATTACCTGTCATAGTAAGTTGGACTTACTATGATAGGTTTAACAAAAAATTGTTATAGTAAGTTCATTGATTATCCCATCATCGTCAACTTGTACAGTGGTAAGTTAGACTTATTATGATTGTTAATCGGACACCTATCATAGTAAGTCTGACTTACTATGACAAGTTTCTGCAGTGTCATAAAAAGCGTGCATTTTCTATGACTTATGAAACTATGACACCAGAATAGGTGTCATAGTAAGCTTGTTTTACCTATCATTATAAGCCCATTTTCCAGTAGTGAATAATAAAGGAGAGAAGCGTTTACAAATATTTAATGTAATATAACTAATAAAGATAATAAACAACTCCTATTTAAACATCAAAGACATACTACTTACTGCCATCTTGTAATCAATAATAATACTTAATTTAAAATTTTCCCTATATCTTTTTAATTGTTGAATTTATGTAAAAAAGAATTGCTTCTCTTTAATATTTTTTTTTTCAAATAAATTCATTATAGACATCAATGTGAACTTTGATATCTTAGCTAACACTCCAAAGTCTATCAATCATTTGTTATCATATAAAAATTTATTAAAAATAAAAAATAAAATAAAAGCATACAAAACATGTGGGACCACACTAAACTTATAATAAAAATTATACTTCATAAAACATAGACAAACTATAACTATTATGAAGAAAAAATATAAATAAATATATGAAGGTAAAATATAAAACCATTTATGTTCTTCTTTGTGAAAGAAAGCTAAATTAGCTAACTTATGAGCACAATGATCTCTTTTACAAAAGAATATGATAAACTTTAACTTGCATATGCATACAAAATTGAAACATAAATGACCCCGTAAATACAACATAAATAGAAGTTTGTGCCCTTAAAAATACTGAAAAAATTACCTACATATTCACCTATACTTTCTCTAGAAATACCCACTTAGAGTCAAACCATGACAACTTCTGTCTGCATTATTAATATTTACCTTAAGTCAATTAACACATAAAACTTGTCATATTACGTTCATAAATGGAATCATGCTATCAATGGCAGATCTTCACCAAAATTTTTTGGGGAGCCAAAATAATATACTTAAAATTTATATATTTAATATTATTGTGACTAATTCAATAAAAATGAATACATAATCTAGTATATTTATAATTATCAAAAAAATTACACATATCTAAAGGAATGTCTATCTTTTTTCATATTTTTGAACTCATGGTAATTGAATCATAATAAAAATTTTCAGTTAACTTTTTTCGATGTAAATAACCATATTATCTGCAAAATATTCATCTTCCATTTTATTAACGTGCATTTGATTCAAAAAGTATTCACAAGCTTTCATTTCATTGTTATGCAATAAGCAACCATATTATCATATTTTCATCTTCACTAGTAGTTTCTCTATCAATTTAAAAAAAATAAATTTATTCTTTTGTTTTTCATCAATATACCTATTTAAAAAATAAGTTTAAGACTAAAAAATAATTTATCATAATCTAATCAAAAGTTGAGAGACATAATTACTAAAAAAAACCTATGATAATTAAGTTACAATTAAAAATCGACTATGAAAAATCACATAGTACATTAATTCTTCTTCTATATTAATAAAAATGAATATACAAAGAGGTCATGAGATTAAAAATAATGCTAAATGTTAAACAAATAGTTCACTATCAAGTGAGACAAAAAACCATTACCTTATTTATTTATTTATTTAATAATGGAAGAGAAAATATGAAAAATAAAGATAGAAATACTGAGTTTATGTCTAACTTTTTTAGTAACAAAAGAAAATAAATAAGATGAGAGAAAAATACAACATATGAAAAACTCAAAAGACAATGGAAGAGAAAATAAAAAATATCTTAATAATTTTTGTTTCTTTATATATTTGATTTTATGTTTTATTATTTATTATTGTACTTTATAAAATAAAAAAAATACTTAATTTAATTTTTACTAATTTTTAATATAATATTATTTATTTTAAAAAAGTGCATACAACTTAAAAAAATTAAAAAATATATATAATTTTAAAAAAATTAAATATAAAATAAAAATAAAAAAATTGGGGAGGGAAGCCATGGCCCTGTAAGGCCCAATATTTTATGCCCTTATGTTTAAGGGCTACCCCAAATCTAATTGGGCCTAAGGACTGGCCCATAGGTAGGGATGACAATTAGGGTCTGGCCCGCAGAAAAAATGCGGGGCGAGCCAACATAGTGAGCCTGCAGACCTGCGGCCCGCAAGCCCGCATAAAATTAAAAAAAAAACTTGCACTTGTGTATATTAATTACTTCTTTTATGGACTCTTGCATTAACATTTCAAATTCTTATATAACTGGAAAAGACAAGTATTATGTAATTTTAATGTGCTAAAATTTAAAGAATACATTGTGTATGTCATAGTATGAATATGATGAAAATGTTGAATTATCAATTTATCATCTAATTCCCCAAAGTCTTTACTTAATTTTGTGAACTTCTTAAAGTTTCCCAATTTTTAAACATTGAAAGTTTTATCATAAAAATTTAAAAAAAATTAAAAAAATTAAAAGAAAAAAAAGCGGGCCGACCCGCGGGCCAAGGAGTATGCGGAGCGGGTCAGTGTTTTCAGCTCGCATAAAGTATGCAGGGCGGGGCGGGCCAGCCCGCGTTGTGCAGGCCTTATGCGAGCCCGGCCTAAATGGGTCGGGCCGACCCGCATTGCCGCCCCTACCCATAGGGTGTCAAAGGCTCCTAAGGCAGCCAAACCCCTATCTTTCTTGCCATACTTGCAAAAACAACTCCCTCACACTCTTTTTTTCCTTTAGAGCTCTGCTAGGGTTTTGAAGTTCAGCCAGATCCAAGTTTAGCTCGACCTCGTTCCTGCTCACGTAAGTTATTCGTCAAGCCATACTTTTTCTCTCTGGTTGGGTTCTTCATGTTTTCTGTTGGGGTTTTGTGTAGTAATCTCGTGTCTCATATGCATTAGGGTTTTCAGCTCCTAAATCTGCTTCGGGAACTCTCGTACTCATTCGCTTCAGTGTTGGAGTCGTTGGCTAGATCTATCCAGGTAAGGGGAGCTAGGGTCTACAGGTTTACCTTGATTTTTGTTTACCTTGCTTTGTTTTTGTGATTGTATGGCTGAAGTGCTACTGTTTATGTATGAATGATGTTGTATGGCTATTTGGGTATGAATGTGTGGCTGCTGCAGGTACGAACAATGGCGAGAACTGATAATCTCACCCAAGCGAGCTTGTTTCGCCTAAGCGAGACTGGCAGAGACTCGCCTAAGTGAGACCAGAGACTCGCCCAGGTCTTTTGCATGAGCTGTCGCTCAAACGACCAAGCTTTGTTTTGAGCGAGAGAATGCCTCGCTCAGGCGAGGAGATCTCGCCTAAGCGGGCTAGTGCAGAGGGCCATTGTTCCTGATTGTCGAGCTCTCGCCTAGGCGAAAGGAGCTCACTTAAGCGAGAGTCCCTCTCACCTGAGTGAAACCTTTCTGCCCGAGCGAGAAGTTGGGCGAGAATGCGACCTGTTTTGTTGTTTCTCTATTCTCAAATGTCGGCTATATGTTTGGATTGATCTTGATTTTAAACTATGAATTGGGTGATTATGTATGAATGAGTTGATCTATAGTCTATGATGAATGAGTTAATCTATATTATGTGATGAATGAGTTTAACATGATTTGGGCCTGTCGCATGTATGAATTGATTCATGGATTGAATATGACAAGTTTGGTATGGATTGAATGTGGGATATGAATGAAGAGTGGTTATAAAGTTTGGCATGAGTTTGGTATGCTTGATAAATGTTGATTTGGTTGTTGAAGTATGAATGGCATGAGGTTAGGACGTAATTCCACAAAGGTGTCGTGGTGGTGCCTCATTGGTTAGGATGTAATTCCATGAGTCTCTATGTGAGACTTCATGGTGATGCCTCAGTTGGTTGGGACGTAATTCCATGGCCCCTGTTAGTGGGAGTTCATGGTGGTACCCCATCTATATAATTTAGTAAGGATTCAAGGTAAGGTTGCATCCTGACACTCTAAGGAGTTAGTTAGTCTCACATAGAGCGGACTGACTCTTGTGATGAGAGTAGTAGGAGGCCTGAAACCCATTAAGGGCTAACTTTGTGTGTGGGAGTTGAGACATTGTAACACTTAGCTCGGGGGAGAGCAGCTTGGTAGAGCAGGGAAATCCACCACAAGTGCAAGCATCCGCTGAATCTGACTAATTATATGTATCCGGATGAGACGTGTCTCGAGTCTTAGTGTATTGTTTGGAAGGTCATAACATGCTTGGATGATGTATGTATATTTGATTGTGAAAGTGTATATGATTGTATGATAAATCTCTTTTTCGCTCTAGCTTACCCCTTTGTTGGTTTGGTTGTTATGTGTGTGGTTTTCTCTTTTGCGATGATCATCAACTTGTTGATGTGAGCAGAGGTGAGAAACACCCATGGTCATCAGGGTGATGGAGGTTCCGCTGCGTAGCTTACCCAGGCTGGATTCTACTGTTTTGGGTTTACTTTAGGGCTATGACCCATCTATTGGCTTATCTTTTAAAATATCTTTTTGATTACTGTTGAACCTTGTATCTTGTCTTGTTTTGGCATCATAAAGTGCCTTATATATCGTAAGGAGTAGTGTTTATACTCTAGGACTGCACTACTATATTATTCAGTGTGACACCTCTTTAATTAGGATTATTAATTAATTGGGATGTTATAGACCCCGCCTGTCCCTTCCAACCTCCGCCTTCGCCGTTGCATGTTACCCTTCTTAGTTTGAATATTAAAATAATTCAACACAAAAAAATCAAAGGGATATTTTTTTCAAAATTCAAAATAACAATAATTGCTTTAACGGAATTTTTGTTTACTAATTTTACTTTCTCTACCTAAATAACAGTCTCGTTTCAAAGTTCTTTTTTTTATTTTCTAAATGAAGAAAATATTTAATTCTTTTATTTTCAATACAATATTAAATAAATTATTTATTATACATCTTTTAGGTTTCGTTCTTCAAAATAATAAAAGTGAAAACACGGGTATAATTACAAAAAGGAACATTATATATCATTTCAAAATTAAAAAATAAAAAATAAATGAAAAGGGACAATTCTACCTCCAAAACATATCCATATATAAGAAAGAAAAAATAAGATTAGTTTACATATATGTATTTACTATAATATAAAAAGTAAAAGAAAAAGCTTTTTAGATATTTTATTAAAATCTAGAAGACGTTTGTCTTTCTGGATTTCTAAAAAAAAAATCATTAAACAGCTCATAAATATGTATTTAATAAAGTTGTACGAAATCTCATGCATATTTATTAATAATTTATTAACTTTTAAAAATAAACTACATTTTAACCGTCCAACGTTTAGTAATACTATGAATTTTTAAATAATGGTAACGGTAACGACTTCAGATGCTAATTAAGGTATAATTATTGGTTTTCTATTTCATTATTTTTATATTAAAAATTAGAATAATTAATCTATAACAAATATATAAAGGACATTCTCATTTTTTATACACATTTCAAAATACCAATTTTATCCTTTAAATATAATAATTTATTAAATTTTTAAAAATTAATCGTTATTTTTACAAATTTTTTATAAAATCTGCTTTTTCTCTTCTTTATAATATATTTCACTTTATTTTTAATAAATATAATTTTAGTTTATATTTATATATTAATTTAATAACATTACAATATTATTACTTACTAATATAATATCATACATATTTAAATAATGCATACACACAGACGCGATAGCGCCTGTGTTTATGCTAGTTAAAATAATATAAATTTATATAACATATTTTGTAAAAAAAAAATATCTTTTTAAATTTATAAAGTCTCTACTAAAACAGTTTGTGGAGATGCAAATTTAAATTCACTATTCCATCTAAAAGTTTAAGTAATTAATCTTTTTATATTGTTAGTTTTATGTTTCTATAATTAATAATTTCAGATATTAAAAATTGTCTATTCTTTAATATAAGAGATTTTGTTAACTTAACATGAATTTTGCAAAAAGTAATGGAAAAATTATAAAAAAGAAATTCAATGAAATCTCAAATTCGTATTTAATTTTTTTTTGTAAATATTTTAGATATTTAACATTATTTTTGGTTGGTTTGTATGTTAATTTAAACTTTTTTATATTTAATCGTATTTTAATTCTTAACAACATTAAAATATAATTATTTTATTATTTAGTTATTTATAACTTTTTATTGGTGTGCATTAAATAAAATATTAAACATAGTTGTACAACACTTATGTACATCTTTATCTTCTAAATCAAGTAAAATTATGTTAATGATTATTAAATCAAAATTTATTTAATATCACAATTAATTATGAACTCTTATAAAATTATATATGTATTCATTATTTTTAACCAATGTCCTATGAGTTAACAAGACTCTTAAATAAAATATTAAACATAATTGTACAATACTTATAAACACTTTTGCTCTCTAAATAAAATAAAACTACATTAATAATTATTAAATCATTCATTTAATATTATTATTAATTATAAACTTATATAAAATTTAATATGTATTAATTATTTTTAATCAATGCTATTAAGACACTCCTAAGGAAGACTCCATTCATTTTGTATATAAAGCAAGGTTGAAGATGATGTTGTATACCAAAATGGAGTCTTCAAGAAAATATTCTCTGACATTGGCATTCTTATTGGCTTTTTTTATCATTTCTTCAGGTCACAAATCATACATTCTTTCCATTCTATGTTTCACCATGATTTATTTTTATAAGTTTTAGTATTTTTTTTCTCTGGAATCAATTTATTTTGGTTTATATTTTGATTTGTTGTATTATATATTTGCATGCAGATATGATGATGAAATCTGAGGCAGAATTGTCAGAGATTACAGATGCGCGTTGTAGCAAAGACTCAGATTGTAAAAAATATTGTCCAAAATGTGTTTCATGCAATTGTATGAAAAACATATGTTTCTGCGAAAATCCACCTTTACCCGATGATACTCCACCATTCTGATTATGCTGAGATTGTGATGTAATCGATATCAATTAAAATAACTTTTCATTGATCTTTCTTCGTTGATACTTGTTATTTCTTTTGGTTATACAAGTAACGGTTAAATATGTATACATCCTTTGTCTTTAGACGAATTTTAGAATTCGTTCATTTCAAATTTTTAAATCAATATAATCTTTATTTTTTAAAATAAGTGAATTTAGCTTTTTTATTCAAAAAGTTTATTTAACATTTCAAGCATTTTTTATAATAATATTTAATTTAATATCGAAATAAACTAATTTCAAAATCCACTATAAATTAAAGAATCTAAAACATATTTAACTCTATAAATTCTATAAGTAACGGTGGAAAAAAGTTTATAATAATAACACATAAACAGAAATTTCTTATTATTTTAATCATTACTATTTATAAGCAAGTCAAAACTAAAATTTAAATGGTAAAATGATAAGATCTTACGATTTACATAGTATTTATGAGTTAGATTGATCGTTGATCGTAAAATTGTGTAAATCGTCATTTTTTCTTTTTGAATCTTTTTGCTGCATTATATGTTCATAATTTTTGGTGAATAATTAAAATTTTATATTGTTAAATGTGTTCTCAATCACATAATCACATTTCACCCAATTAAATTAAATATTAATACAATTAATATTTATTTTTCAATCAAAAATTATTACAAATAAAATCCATGTGTAACACACCAAACACATATCAATTAAAATTCAAATACAATTATAATTTCTTAATTTTGCAGCAACAACTTTGAGTACATTAGTATTCATTTCTCAATAAAAAATTAATACAATTGAAATCTAAGTGTAACACACAAAAACACTTTACAATTAAAATTCAATATAATTATAATTTCTCAATTTTGCAATCACAACTTTGTATAGACTCCGACCGCAATAATGTTTAGTATTTATTAATTATAATGTTAATATTTATTACTTTAATTTATTTTTCCTCTATTATTTTGTTTTAATTCTTTTTGTATTTTTATATTTTATTATATTAATTATTTTTATATATATTATTTAAAATTTCAAAAAATAAAATTGGATTAATTTCTTTTTTTTTATAAAATTATATATATATATATATA
>Ga0214545_1008990_pt1 | contig 15513 bp, 10 predicted proteins | sample CNSS4metaG_FD_160064 | JGI IMG/M metagenome (GOLD analysis project Ga0214545, IMG submission 160064) | Root nodule microbial communities from cowpea collected in UCLA plant growth center, Los Angeles, California, USA - CNSS4 | ecosystem: Host-associated > Plants > Roots > Nodule | place: USA... | reverse complement strand
TAAACTTAAACAAATAATAATTAAAACACACAAAAATATAACAATAAAAAATATATAAACAAAAAATAAATATTCATGTAAATAAAAGTTAAATAAATAATATAAATAAATAATAAATAAAACATAAGTTATTATTCAAACCCTAACAAAATTATAAATTACAAAATAAAACTAAATTAAAATATCACTTAGTCTAAAAGTATCTACAGAAGTGGAAAAGTGAAAAAAAAAGCATGGTAGAAAATAGAAAGCATGTTACGGAAGTGGAAAAAGTGAAAAAGAAGAGAAACCACATTATTACGGAAGTGGAAAAAATTTACTCACCACAACAAAAAGCTACTTACCAAAAAAAAAATACTCTCCGGAAGTCGACTTCCATTGTGAAAAATTCACTTAAAGACCGGAAGTCCACTTTCGTAACACTAAAAAAATTTCACTTCACCGGAAGTCCACTTCCGTTTTAATCATACACTTCCAGAAGTCGACTTCCGTTTCACACATACATTTTCGGAAGTCGACTTTCGTATAAGGGAAAAAATAATTTGACTTCCGTAGAAGTTCACTTGTCTTCAGGAAGTCGACTTCCGTTTTACATATACACTTCCAGAAGTCGACTTCCGTATATGGAAAAAATAACTTGACTTCCGCACAAGTTCACTTCTGTTTCGGAAGTCGACTTCCATAAATGGCTGCATGAAAAATGACTTCCGTAAAACGTAACATGAAATATTAAAAACACAACTCAGTTTTTTCTTATTTTTTTCACCTATAACATTTACCTCAAACATAAACTTATTAAATATAAACTTATATTCTAATGTGCGTACCTTTTTCTGAGAAAAAATGAAGCAAATGGTGAAATACGAGTGGACCTTCAACTTGAAAATTCACACCTCAACCACCAATGAAATTTCTTCTTTTGCAGTGCAAGTGAAAAAGTGAGAGTGAAATAATTGTAGTGCAAGTGAAAGTAAAAGAAGAGGGGGTTCAAGGTATATAAAACACTACTGGTAATTAATTCAGGCAGCCAAGTAACTCTGCCAGTTCATAATTGTTTAATTATTGCGTCTACCTAATTAATTTTTTTTATTTATTTAATTTTCCAAAAGCATAAATGGAAGAGCATGAATATTTGGAGGTGCAGAAGAAATATTGGGATGCAGGAAGAAACCCCATTAGGTATATATGTTGACCTTGCTCACGTGAGATTTGTTTTTGCACATTTAGAGAGCTAACATATAACAAAAATCCAATATTTAAAATTTCAAACACAAAGCAGCTCCAACTTAGAAACATAATATACTAGTTGAGATAACATAAGAGTTAAGTATTACAACAAATAGTTCATCCTAGGTACTAAATTTGAAATTCTAAACACTATTAAACCCAACATAGCATATTTAAGCATACCTTAAATACATATTCACAACTTCATAGGCTATTAATTCATCTCACACAATAGTAGATTGATGAAAGTAACTTTTTTAAAATCAGTGTCATTTAAAAAAAAAAACTGTTATTTAGAATGTATTAAAGTGATTTAAGATTAAACGTACTAGAAAACGACCGAGGGATGACAAATACACTAGTGTGCCATATTCCAAGTACAAAACTAGGGGCAAATTGATAATAGTTTAGATCCACTAAAACATAACTCTCATAACTTAGAAGCAAGGAGCAATAACATTTACACTATCTAAGTACTAATTAAATCATAATTTTGTGTCCATAAATATAAAATATCATTTTATTAGCATATTTTGGATAATACATTACAGAAAATATATATTCCATAATTATATTTCTACTATAAGATTATAGTGTTTCAGAACACATAATTTAAAAGAATATTAAGCACATTTTTAATCATACATTTAAGAATCACGTCAAATATATTTTTAATTCATAATCATATAACAATGATGAAAGACATTTTGAAATACTGAGATATTTGAAATAAATATATATATATATATATATACTATTTTAAACTTGTTAAAGAAAGAAATAAAATTGGATATTTTTTAGAAAATGGAGATACATAAATAAATTGTCAAGTGTAACAAGACAAAGCCTGGAGTGAAAGGGAAATTAAAAGGGGCCCAATAAACGGTGTCCTGAGGGTTTCTTTTTGTTTTTCACCATCAAGCTTTCTATATGCAGCCTATGAATATTAAAATAACAATTTTGCCCCTGCTAATTAAATAGTGAAAGAGGATTTATTCAGTGATATTTTCTTGACAATCTCGAATGTATTGTTTAGATTCTATATGTTTGTTTGTACTCTTGTTTTCCATGATTAAGAAATTCAGTAGATTTTGCAACATTGAGCTGAAGTGAAAATACCAAAGCTTAAGGCAGGGATAACAAGATAACAAGAAGGTAGGATGAGTATGAGTTTTACTATCTTTTTATTATGCTTATATTTGAAATAGGAATTCATTCTCATTCACATCATTATATTTATGAGTATGCAATTTTTGTTTCATTCTCATTCTATTTAATAATAAAAATACTTACATCTGCAACTGTATTCATTCCCTAACTATTTTAAATATTAATTAAATAATATTTTCTTATACAAGTAAAAAATTTAGAAATATAAACATGATATTATCAATGACTTATTGAGTCATAAGGATTCATATTTTATTTTCTTCTATGTCAAATATAAAAAAATATATATATATAAAAAAAGTATAATTGCATAAAATAAAGTTGTGCAAATCCTATCATTTACATGTCAGCATACCGAAACTTTGTTTGTAAGATTATAAATGAAATATCAAATCCACCATCTAATACTTTAAACATGCTCAATTACTCGTTAACATCAAAAGTAAGGATACGTAATCATATTTGGTTTAACAACCTCCCCTTTTACGATGGCTTAATAATCAAAGCATATTGTATAAAATATTCAACAAAAATAAGAGCAAGATAAACAAAAGAGACTTATCAAACGCAAAACAAGTTTAATTTCATTAATTATATTTCACTACTAAAAAAAATGCAATTTAGCCATCAATATTAGCCATTGAAATAATTTAGTCGCAAATTATGATAGAAATAACACTGATTCATAGTAGTCACAAATAATTACCGATTTAGTGACCAAATAAATGTACAATAATATTCATTACTATAGCGACTAAAATAGCCATCGAAAACTTTTAGTCTCTAAATATTATAGTTTAGCCACCGATTTAGTGACCAAAATAAATGTTATTTTGCAAAATATATTTAATATGGTAATTAGTCATCGAATATTTTCGGTCGCTAAACATTATTTAATATGTAATGTTTTAGCCACCGATCTAGCGATCGAAATAAATTTTATTTTGTAAAATATATTTAATATGGTAATTAGCCACAAAGACTTTCGATCGCTAAAATATTATTTAATATCTAATATTTTAGCCACCGATTTAGCGACCAAAATAAATTTTATTTTGTAAAATATATTTAATATGGTAATTAGCTACCAAATACTTTCGGTCGCTAAAATATTATTTAATATATAATATTTTAGCCACCGATTTAGCGACCAAAATAAATTAATTTTTGTAAAATATATTTAATATGATAATTAGCTCCCGAATATTTTTTGTCACTAAAACAATATTTAATATGTAATGTTTTAGTCATCGATTTAGCGACCGAAAGAAATATTATTTTATAAAATATGTTAAATATATTAGTTAGTCACCGAATATTTTTCGCTCACTAAAATATTATCCAGTATCTAATACTTTAGCCACCAATTTAGTCACCAAATAAAGTATTATATTATAAAATATATTTACTATATTAAGTAGTTACTTAATATTTTCAATAGCTAAAATATTATTTATTTAATATAAATTATAATTAATTAAATTATGTATTTTTACATTTTGTCAACACTTAAAGAAAAATAATATCTTTAAAAAATACTCCACTACCATTAGAACCACTACCACCACCAACATCAGCACCACCATCATTGCCCCCACCACCATCACCACCACTATCACTACCACCACCTTCACCACCACCACCACATTTCTTTTCTCGTTGTCGTTTTGCCCTAATCGTTAATCTTTTATCTCCTAACAGCTGTGAAGGTAACTAGGCTACGGTCACCCATAATAGCGACGGTCGCCCACGACAGACGTAACGTCGCGCTCCCTTCACTTCGTAATTCCTTTTTTGTTTCTTCATTTTTCTTTGCTGCTTAATTGTGTTGATAGCTAATTATTGAACTTAGATGCAATGCAATTTGATTGTTATAGTTTAGGAACACCATATTTTGTTTGCTCTCTTCACTACTAAAAAAACTCATATTCTCTGCCAATTTTATTTTGAATTTTTTTTTGTAGGAAATACTTATAAATTTTGTTATGAAAAAAAAAATTGCAGGAAATTGCTACCAATTTTTTTGCAAAATATTTTGTATAAAACACTTTTCGCAACAAATTTTGTAAGAAATACTTGCGAATTTTATAATTTTGTAGGAAATAATTACCCATGAAGGAATTACCTGCCAATTAAAATTCTTAGAAAAAATAGCAGGAAAAAGTCTTTTCTTGCAAATTTGTTAAAAAAATTTGCAAGAAAATTCCCATATAATATGAGAATTTGTAGTAGTGCTTGCCTTAGATAAATATGAATTTTATTTAAGTTTTGAATTGATTCTCACTAATTTTGAATTTAGTAAATATTTTGGTTTAAATGGGCTAGACAAGTGACAGTTGACTGATTCTCGGTATCTTAATGCTTAGTAAACAATTCACATTCACTAGTTATTAAATAATTAAGAATTAATGATTAATCAATGATTATTATCTTCATTCTACATTCTTCAAAGTTTATACCATAATTTCTAAATTCCTTTTACTTGATTATACTGAATGGAAAAAATTGAATGAAAATGTTAGTTTCAAATCCATGTTATGAAGATATATACCTAGAATGAAAGTTGGTTTGTATCATATTCTAAAGTTTAATTGGTATATAATATTAATTAATATATGTTGGATTCTCTAACTTTTTCTCTATCACATTACAATTTAATTCATTATAAGAATTACATTGATTAGCTACCATAAACAAGAGTCCGCTAAAAATGGGACGCTATTAAGCGTCCTTTAAACCAACTCCAACTCTATATGATATAAAGTAATTAAAAAAAATTAAAGTCACCAAAGTGGATGCTAAGTGGATTCTAAGAATTTAAAAACCAAAAAAAAATACAATAATAATGAGATAACGTGTACCGGAAAAACATATATAAAAAATATTAATATAATATTATGAATTAAATCATATTAATGAATAATTACATAATCGAAGCAGTTAATGATAATCATTAATGAAATTCAAAATAATTATGTGTGCGTTTAAATGATACAAACAATTAATTTTTTTTATTAAAAATCACTACTAAAAAAACTCATATTTTCTGTCAATTTTGTTTTGAATTTTTTTTGTAGGGAAAATATTTATAAATTTTGTTATGAAAAATAAATTTGTAAGAAATTGCTGCCAATTTTTTTGCAAAATATTTTGTATAAAATATTTTTTGTAACAAATTTTGTAAGAAATACTTGCGAATTTTATAATTTTGTAGGAAATAATTACCCACGAAGGAATTAGCTGCCAATTAAAATTCTTAGAAAAAATAGCAGAAAAAAGCCCTTTCTTGCAAATTTTTTTAATAGATTTGCAAGAAAATTTTCATATAATATGAGAATTTGTAGTAGTGAATAAAAAATTGTATCTAAAATTTATTACGCCTGTGCCAAAATCTAGTTTTCTCTCCTTTTCAAATACTTTTCCTGTTTTAAACTTTTTTTCCCTTTGACAGACTCTTCAATGCCCAGCTGTTATTCGAAACTTAGCTTTTGTCTTTAATTTTTTTCCCTTTCACAGACTCTTCAATGCCTAGCAACTATTCGAAACTTAGTTTTTGTCTTTAATTTTTTTTCCATTTCACATACTCTTCAATTCCCTTTCACGACTGCCACACTCATGTTCCTTCAGAAAGAGAAAAAAATGACAGTTTAGAGCCACAAATTTTGGTCTCTTCGTTTTCTTCAAGCGAGGTTAGTTTGGTTTGTGTTGGTGGTAGTGTGTGGTGTGGGTTCTGGATTATTTTGAGAAGAAGAAATATGTTTGAAGATTTTATAACCCCCTATTCTTCTGAACTCCTGCTTATATTCTCACTTTATAACACTAATGTACCTCCGCTTCAAGTTTATGCTCTGCCACTTTCCCACCGCACCATTCTTGCATACAACCACTGCTTCAAATCTTTGTTATGCTCTGTAACACCACACACTGTCACTTTTCTTACTGTTGCTTATTTTTTTCACTTAAAGCCCATTTTTTTGTTTTTTGTTAGGTGATGCTAGAAGCATAGATGGATTGAAATTTTCGTATATGAAATTTTGAGAATAGCACATTTTATGACTGGAAAATCTTTTTATAAGTTTGAATGTTTTTCGTTTTACAAGTATGCTTGGTATTTTTAATTCTAAATATTGTTATTCATACTTTTCGTTTAAATATTGTGTATATTATTAGTCTTTAATACATTATATATTTGACTTGATTGTTGTTTAGTATAATTAAATGTTTAAATATTGTGTATAAGCAGGTAAATTTATGTATTCAAATGTAGCCATAAAAGATATTGTTGCTGATTTTTTTTTTTTTGTCATTGATTTAGCCACTGATTTAGTCACCAAAATATATTCGTAGCTATACATTTCTAGTTTTTGCCACCGATTTAGCGACCAAAAAGAAATTTCATTAGAAAAAACACCGTTCATTATTAGTGATCGAAAAAAAAATGGTCGTTATTTTATCACATTTGTGACCGAATTAGCGACCAAACTAGTTTAAAATCATAGATATTTTTTTGTCATTAGCAACCAAAAAAAAGGGTTGCTAAATTTTTAATAATAGCCACCGAATCAGCTACGAAATTTTTGGTTACTAAATTGGTCTCCAAAAGTTAAACGCGACCAATCCTTTTAGTGACCAATTAGCGACTATAATTTTAGTAGTTATTTAGCGACCAAATATCTATTTGATCGCTAAATGATTTGCGACTAGGGTTTTTGCCACTAGTTCTTTTTAGTCTCTATTTCGATCACTAAATGATTTACGAACGATTTTTTGTCATTTAACGACCAAAATAGATGGTCAATAAAACACATTTTTTTTTTGCAGTGTTTGTTGTTAGGATAATGTAATTTAGGTGTCAAAATAACCATGAGAAATGAGAACCAAAAATAAGATATCCCCTAAAGTAATGGTCCCTCTGAGCTTAACACTTCATCATTGAATTCATTAGATTGCTCATTATTTTTCTATTTTCTGCACTTTTAGTCTATTTCCTTTCACTTACCCTTTGGTTGTAATTATCCACATTAGAGTTGGTGAAGTTTTCAAGCATAGGAGGTGGCTTTAAAATCAAAGACATGCTTTAAAGGAATATTTACAAGGTATTCTACAACCTTGAACAACATGAATGTGAAAAAATAGGTTAAGAAATGGAGATTGGAGTAGAGCTTTGAAGCATTTGGAAAGCTTCTCATAGAATATCCCAAAAGATGTTATATTGGGTTCATCAAATAATTTTGCAAAATACATTCACTGTAAAACTTTTTTTTTTTCTTACAAAGATAGCCAAAAATATATGCAATATGTAATAAAAGATAATAACAATACCATTTTTCTTTGCAAACTACGAAAGGTTATATTAATCAACAAATATTACAGATATTATCATTTTTATTTTTAGCTTATAACAACTGTTTGGGTTTATATTTTTTATAGGGTTGGATTATAATCATTTAAAAATTGTGGTTATATATATATATATATATATATATATATATATATATATATATATATATATATATATTACATCTTTTTACTTCAAAATTTTAAGGTAATAGGATTATGTACTTTTTATCTTATCTAATGTTTAACTTTGTCTTTTCTTTTTAATGTGAGACTTTGACTCATACTTACATTATTTTTGACACAATAGCATAAAGTCATTCCTAACTATTTGAGTGTACAACATCTCTCTAGGTTAAGTGCAGTATCCAAAATTAGCCTTTTTATACTTAGCTTTAAAATGTCTTTGTTGGCGAAATTTGCTCAACGCATTTGCTTTCAATAAGCGAAATTATGAAAAAATGAATTGGGAAGTTTTTCTACACAATTTGCTCAACCCTTTGAAGTTTTCTTAGCCATGTACCATATGCTAAGCCTTGTTTTCAAATTGGCTTAACCCTTTTAGTCTTATAAAAAAAAAAATCAAGTTTTTTTGTCTCCAGAACTAATCCTCTCAACCCTGTGTATTACTCTTAGCAAATATGGTTTGTTAAATATCCTAATTTCCAACCTTTCTCTTTGGGGTGAATCAATTCAGTAATTTGGGAATCGCTAAGTGAAATTAAGGTAGTGATAAGGTAACTTTTAGTAATACACTTTGTGAGTTGATATATATAAATATTTGTAAGTTGATTTCTTATAATTTAGCTAATAACTGGGAGATAGAAAAAGTTTATTTACCACACAAAGCATTATAAAGCATAACCAAGGTCGATTATCAGAGGATTGTATTTGATCTTTAATATTCTTTCCATACTACTTATTTTGGAAGTCTAAGGATTTAAAATGAATTGAAAATGAAAATAAATATTGAAATCATCAAACAAGAAGATGAAAGATCAATTCACATATTAAAGAATCAAACCATTCCTTTATCATAGTTCTTTAAAAATCTAGATCCAAATTTGAACAATTAATCTATTCAATTAGTAATATGAATCACTGTCAAAATATCATACGATATAATTTGTATTTAATTATCAAATCATTATTCAATTGATTCCCAATTAATTGAAAAAATAAATAGTTTATTTTTTTCCCTTTTAGAACACATTTAGGCTATATTTACATGCATTGTAATATAAATTAATCATGAACCTAAATGTGAGCTCTAATTATATCCATAAGCTCAATTACAAAAATCTAAATCAAAAAAAGAAAAAATGAATTCACATGAATTCTTTTACAAAACTTCAACAAATTTGTTTTAACTTAAAAAATAATAATAGAAGACTCCAAATCTATCAAATCCTATGTCTATTTTAAAGTCCCACAAATGTAGAATATGTAGAATATGATGCAGCTAATAAACAAAAAATAACATCTACATAAAAAGTTATGGCAAAAATAATCAATAAATGTCAAACTAGTTTAAAATACAAAATTAAAGTAAATATGTACATTGAATCTAATTATTACTTCTAAAAGAATTTTAAAACTAAAAATAAAGCATATTAGAAGTGTTTTTAATGTACAATAAAACTATAAATATATGTCATCTAATTTTTCCACACTTAAGTAGGGACGTCAACGAAGCGGGTAGAGTACAGGTAGTATCTCCTCTGTACCCTATTCGCTAGGTAAATATCCACCTATACCCATCTTCATATCCATGCGGATATCCGTTATACGGCTACTCACATATTTTTTTAATATCCACGGGTACCTGCGGGTATTTAAAAAAAATAATTTAAAATATTTAACAACATATTTTAATCGTAAATTCAAATAAAATACAATACATAACATTCATAAATCTCAAACAAAGTCCAAATAATTCATTTAAATAGTGTTGAATGACTTTACAAAGAAATGAATTTTTTTTAAAACCAATTGATAAAAAATAATCCATTCAAAATCAATGTATTAATATTTTAATCATGTTTCTTTAATTTATTTTTAATTTAAATTAGAGTATAACATGTACAAATATTCACGGGTACGGATACTATGATACACGTACCCGTCCCGTTAATATGCAGGTATAAAAAATATTCGTACATGTTACCCACGAATATCCATATGCAATATTCATTTTCTACCCGTTGCAGTTTTTATCTGCAAATACTTGCGGATATGGATTTTTTCGACATTCCTACATCTAGATGGAGTTCCAAGTAAAAGAAAAATATGGAAAGAAAATATGAACACTAAAGATAACACAAGAAAGTCAACTTTCCAATAGATCCTAATAGAAAAATTATATGAGAAAAATATAAAATGAATCATACATTTAAAATATTAAAGAATCAGGACGATAAAAAATCTATTCCAAAACATAAAAGTAAACAAGAATTACTATCAAATTAAGACATGTATCGTATATGATAAAATTCTCAAAGAATGTGTATCATTATTTTCTCTCGTTTATGATTGTGTATACACTCAAGTTCACAACATAAAAATTAAGCATTATCATAAGCTTAACAAGCTTTTCATTTGCTCTACGTGAAATATATGCAAATAAAATACTATTTCATCTTCCATACTTGAAATCTAGAAAATGCTCAATGAAAAGGTATTGGTAATATAAATAGCTACAAGGGAAGAAGATTAAAAGAAAAAAGATATTAATAAGTGCAAATTTATGATCTTAACCTTTAAGCTTGGATTATTAATTTATTTTTGTGCTTAAAATATTGTTTTAATGAGGTTTATTGAGCTTGTGATATAAAACATGTTAAAAATATTTTCTTTTGTTGCATAAATGATCTTTGAATGTTTTGATGTGTATTGATACATTTGTAACTAAATTAAGCTTATGAGAGGCGTGAAAATAAATTGATCATAACTTCATGAAACCTTCAAGATAATGTAAAAAATGAAAAATAATCAAAGTAACAAGAAATCATGTCAAAGTATCACATGAAAATGGCAAAAAAGAGCATGAAAAAGTGAAGAAAAGAGGACAGTAAAAAAATCTAACTCACCCAACGAACATTCTGGGCGCCTATAATACTTATTGAATGGTGAAGTGGCACCCAACACCATCCAACACAAGGAAGAAATTGGCTTAGCAAAATTGGAAGTATCCCCAACAAAAATCGAACTGTGAGATTTCTCCATATTTTCCACTACAAGAACTTTGATGATGCAATAATCTTTACGATAAGATATGATTTGGGCCAAATCTATCTTTTCAAATCTTTTCAAATGTGTCAAAATCTTTTCAAATCTTACAACAATAAAAAATATCATGGATATATTAGATTTATGAAAAGAATATTTGGTGGAGATTATATTAATAGAAAGAAGATTTAATCAACAAAAATTACAGAAAAGTGGTACGATTCATTTCTATACAAGGACGTCTTTGAACTATTTTTGGGGCCCAATTTCGGCCATGTCTTTTACCCTCCCCTCTCTATTCTTCTATTTTTTATGTTATTTTTATCCTTTATGGAGTGTTAAGCCATAAGGATTAACTTTGTTGTGATTTCTTAACTAGATTCTGAGGTTAAATAGAATAAATTGTTTGTTCTTTTGTTTATTATTGTGATTTATTGTTATCTATGTCTTTTATCTCCTAATCATGTATAAGTAATGATTTTAAATTGTAGTAAGTTAGCATGTTGTTAAATCTAGATAACATAACAACATATGAGTCAAAGGATTTTTAATTTTAATTGAGAAGTCACTTTGATTAAAGTTATAAACTTTCATGTGATTGAATGTGTTTTTGTCAATAATTGAGAAGTTACTTCGATTAAAGGTAAAGACTTTAATTGAAATTAACCAATAAATTACTTTGATTAATTTGTGCTTTACTTGATAAAAGAGGTAAAAAGAATATACATGATTATGTATATAAATATTTAATTGAGAAGTTACTTAGTTAAATTTCATATTGTTAATCTAAAAAAAATCAATTGAATAATAATCTTAGAAAACTAATGATGAATCCTTTTAGAAAAAGTAGTAGGAATCAACATATTTCATTGTCATTGTTTAAGTCTTTTATCTATTGTTTATCGGTTTGATTGCTATTTGATTTTATTTAATTCATTTGTAAAAAATTCATTCTTTTTATCTAATATAGCCTCACAATCATCTTGGCATATCATAAACATTTGCATTTTAATTCTTTTGGGCACATCTTTGTAGATTTGTAGGCATATAATCTTTTGCATTTTTTTACATCTCATTAACATTTGTTCATTTTGTAATTGCATTAGACATGTAGTTTTATATTTTATATTTTTATTTTTGCATGTTAATTTTAGTATAACTATTTATCTTGTTATAGGTGTGTGCTTGGCTTTAGTTTCAGACTAGTTCTTTATTTTATTTACCTTTCTCTTTTAATTGTATTTTATTTTCCTAAATCTTTAGGTAGGTTTATAAGAACTAATTTATTAACTTCGTTTTTTGCCACTTTATAAGTCATTAAGTTTTTATAGTTTAGTGGTGTTAACTTATAGTCTCAACAACAATGTTATCAAACATCTCATTTTAATTTGGCCATTTGTAAAAAAAAAAAAAATCTTTAATATGTTGCAAATAGGTATATGGCTTCAAAGATATAAAAAAAAGATAGTTGTTTAATGTATGGTAATGGAAGTGTTGGGGAATCAACAAGATCATTAGTAGGGACATCACTAATTGTATCAACTCCCATGGAAACAAAACTTGCACATGTAAGTGAAATAGAAATTAGATGTATAATAAAATTAATCTCAGTATATATATAGATTAATCCCATGGAGCACTTTTTTGATATTTTGTTGAATTTGGGGCAAGCTTAATTGGAAATCAATATTTTTAAAAGAAATTTCTTCTTTTAAAAAATTGATTTGATTTGATTTTTGTTGAATAAGATTGATTTGTTTGGTGATGGGTTTTCTAATAAATCTAAATATTATAAATCTAAATATTTGTATTTGCCCCTTTGCTCCTTTACATTCCAAAGAAATTGGTTTTTTAAAAATTACCAAAATTCTAAAAGAGTTATTATTCAAGAAATCTATTACAATTTTCTTGAAAAGGTAAAACTAAATATCCCATTTTTTGATTGGTTTCATGCTTATACCATCAAAAACAATATAAAATATCCTTTCCAAGAAGAAATCATAGATTTCAAAACCACTAATATCATCACGATATGGCATCTCAAGGATGGAGAAAAGGTTCAAACCGAACTACCTCCAAAAATACAATACCAACTCCCTAACCTTAGGGATGATAAGGGAAATCCAGTAATAGCTGCACCCTTTAAAACCAAAGACTTAAATGAAGAACTTTCTTCAAAGGATATCAAAAGCCTTATGGAACAGGCCAATTATACAAACAAATATCTCCAAGTATTAGGAGAAAAAATAATCTCTCCAAAACTTGAACTTCTAAAAATAGGTAGTTCTTCAGGGCAAGCATCTACCTCAAAATAATTAGAAAAACCTTTGTTCAAACCTTTCAAAATAAGTCAGAAGGCTAAACAAAACCTATTAAAAGCTAAAGCCACTTCTGATCAAAATCATGGTGAATTATTAAATAAAATTAATAATTTACTAACGACAGTTGTTCTAGATACTCCTCAACCCACCGAAGAAACTTCTTCAAAACTCAAAATTAGACAACCTACAAAAACCATAGCCGTCCTAGAATAAAGCTCATATAATGAATCTGAACCTAATACTCCTTCACAAATCAATCCAATCTTAGTCATTGCAAACAAGCAATGGAAAAGTTTAACTAAACCAACAACCTTGGATCTTACTATGGAAGATACAAGCACAAAAACAAATGGATTCAACACCAACAATGTTTATGAATGGAACATTGATGGCAAATCTGAGTACAATATCATGCAAATGTTACAACACATGACCATGGTTTGTACGGCCTACCAAACAGCCCATGATTCCACAGAAGAAGCCATAGCCAGTATTATAGTATCTAGTTTTACCGGCCAATTAAAGGGTTGGTGGGATCAATATCTCACGGAAGCCCAAAAGTCTGATATCTTTTTAGCTGTCAAAATAGATGATAATGGTGATCCAATTTATAATAATGGTGAAACCATCCCAGATGCTGTCAACACTCTAGTGTTTACAATAGCCCAACACTTCATAGGAGATCCATCTTTATGGAAAGATAGGTCTGCTGAATTATTATCAAATCTCAGGTGTAAAACCTTAGGAGATTTCAAATGGTACAAAGGCACTTTCCTTATAAGAATTTACACTAGGGAAGATAGTCAACAACCTTTCTGGAAAGAAAAATTCTTAGCAGGACTTCCTAGATCATTAGGAGATAAGGTCAGGGAAAAAATCAGAAGTTTAACCCCTGATAATATCATTCCTTACGACCATTTGACTTATGGTCAACTTATCTCTTATGTGCAAAAAACAGCCTTAGAAATTTGTCAAAACGATAAACTCCAAAGACAACTTGCTAAGGAAAAATCTCAAAGTAGAAAAGAACTAGGAACGTTTTGTGAGCAATTTGGTATACCAGGATGCTCTACAAAGAAAACTAGGAAAGTTGTCAAACAAGAACAATTTCCAAGTACCAGACCTAAGAATAGTAGACCAAAATTTCGTAGGTCTAGAAAACCATTTCAATCTAAAAAAAGCAAAACACAAACTAGACCACCAACAACAAAAAGCATTATTTGCTACAATTATAGGAAACCAGGTCATACTAGTAAATACTGCAGACTCAAAAGAAAATTAAGCAACCTCAATCTAGAACCAGAATTGGAAGAAAAGATCAACAATTTTCTAGTTGAAACTTCCGAAGAAGAATCTGATCCAGAACTCTCTGAAGAAAATCTCAATGAAATTCAAGAGGATGAACAAGAATCATCCTCTGACAATGAAAACATTCCAACCGTGAATGTTTTAACAAAAGAGCAAGATCTTTTATTTGAAGTAATTAATTCCATTCCGGACCCCAATGAAAAAAGAACTTATTTGAATAAGCTCAAACAAACCCTAGAACAGACTTCCTAGGAAAAACTTACTAGTCACAAATAGATATGATCTTAAACCTATTTTCAAAAGGTTAGAAAAATCTGCCTCTAAACCAGTAACCATTCAGGATCTCCAGACGAAAATCCACAATATCAAAAAGGAGATCAAAGAAATAAAAGAACAACAAACAATTTGCAATGCAATATTATCCAATTTAGAGGAGAATTCTGATCAAGAAGAAATTCTTGAAACAGAAATACAAAACAAAGAAGAATTTGGAGACTTTCTGGGTCTTATTAGTCGTTTGACGATACAAAAATTCTTCATCAATATTAAGATAATAGTTGAAGACTTTGTCCTAGAAACTATTGCCCTATTTGACACAGGTGTAGATTCAAATTTTATCCTAGAAGGATTAATCCTAGGGATGTCAACGGGGCGGGTAGGGTACGGGTAATAGTTCCCCCGTACCCTACCTGCTGGAAAAATATTTGCCCCGTATCCGTACCCATATCCGTCGGGTATCCGTTATGCGGGTACCCGTCTATTTTTTTCATATCCGCGGGTATCCACGGGTATTCACGGGTATTTACAAAAATATTTTAAAAAATAAATATTTAACCATAATTAGTGCTTAGATCAACAAGTCTCCTTTCTCCGATTGATTCTTGAAAAACAAACAAATAAAAAATCACTACCAATTTATATT